>Ga0209147_100115_pt1 | contig 143934 bp, 114 predicted proteins | sample AraplaCol_mLB_r2_FD_184278 | JGI IMG/M metagenome (GOLD analysis project Ga0209147, IMG submission 184278) | Arabidopsis root microbial communities from North Carolina, USA - plate scrape CL_Col_mLB_r2 (SPAdes) (version 2) | ecosystem: Host-associated > Plants > Roots > Endosphere | place: USA...
ATACTTTGTCACAGGGCTTCAACCTTAGGATCTCTCCACCAGTTGCCTGTCAGCTACGAGGCGACTTGGCTCTTACCTCGGTTGGACTTTCACCAACTAGCAATTAACGGCTTGCTGGGCGCGCTGGCCGCTGAAAACGTGTTCCGCCTTTTCCGTTGCACCTGGGTCAAGATCCCAAATGCCTTCCGCTCTTTTTCCCTTTTTCCTCGACCAGCTTTCCCTGATCCCCCCTTCTGGAATACCCCGACAAAAGGGACTGTTGTGGCATTTCGCCCAACAGTCCCTTTCATTTACACCTTTTGTGCTGCGTAATGTTGCAGGCACTCCAAAAAGAGCTGGCCGTATTTCTCATACTTCGCTTCCCCGACACCTTTTACCTGAAGCATCGCTTGCTTGTCAGTCGGGCAGAGACTGCTCATCTCGCGCAAGGTACTGTCGTGGAAGATAACATAAGGAGGCACGCCCTCGCGCTGCGAGATTTCTTTGCGCAGTGTGCGTAATTGTTCGAACAAGGTGTCGTCTTCCGTCTGCTGGACGGGGCGAATGACGATCTTTTGCCAGACCTGCTCTTCGCCGCGTAGGACGGGCAATGCCCGCTCCCCTAGCTTGAGTATCGGGTATTGGCTTTCTGTCACCTGCAGATAGCCTTCCGCAATCAAGAGCTGAATCAAATCGACGATCTCTTTTTCCTTGTACTCCTTCATCAAGCCATAGGTAGGTAGTTGATCAAAGGAAAATTGCGTCACTTTTTTATTTTTGGAGCCTTTCAGCACTTGTGCTACCAGTGCTGCACCGAAGCGCTCCCGCATGCGCTTGACGCAAGAGAAGATTTTTTGCGCCTCCAGCGTGATGTCCGCCAGCTCTCGTTCATCCGTACAATTGCCACAGCGGCCGCATTCTTGTGCTGAGGTCTCGCCGAAGTAGTGGACGATGTACTGCTGCAGGCATCGCGGGGTGCGGCAGTAATCGATCATCGCGTACAACTTCTTGTACTCATGCTCTTTGCGTTCGTCGGCCATGGTGTTTTGTTCGATGAAAAACGTCTGGGTCTGGATGTCCTGCGGCTGGAAGAGCAGCACACATTCGCTCGGTTCTCCGTCGCGTCCGGCGCGGCCTGCCTCCTGGTAGTAAGCCTCCAGATTTTTGGGCATGTTGTAATGGATCACATAACGGACGTTGGATTTATCGATGCCCATTCCAAACGCATTGGTGGCGATCATCGTCCGCACGTCATCGAAGAGAAATGCCTCCTGGTTCTGGGCGCGTTCTTCCTCGCTCAGTCCGGCATGGTATTTGGTGACGGAAAAGCCGCGCTTTTGCAGATCGGCATGAAGGGCATCCACGTCTTTTCTGGTCGCCGCATAGATGATCCCGGCCTGCTGACGATTGGCCCGCAGATACTCTTGGATAAAATCGCGACGGTTTTCACCACGGCGCACGGACAGATTCAGATTGTCCCGTCCAAAGCCCGTGATGAATAGGCGATCTTCCTGAAGTGACAATTGGCGTCTGATGTCATCTGTAACCTCGGGTGTCGCCGTAGCGGTCAGTGCTGCCACGATGGGACGCTTCGGCAGCGAGTCCAGAAAACGGGTGATCTCCAGGTAGCTGGGTCTGAAATCATGACCCCATTGGGAGACGCAGTGTGCCTCGTCCACAGCCAGAAAGGAAATCGGAACCTCCTGAATCAACGCCTGGAAGGCTTCAGATTCCAGACGCTCCGGCGCGATATAGAGGAGCTTGTATTCGCCAAGAGCTGCTTGTCTCAGTCGATCCCGGACCTCGCCGTAGCTCAATGTGCTGTTGATTTGAGTGGCGGGTATTCCCATGCTGACCAGTACGTCCACTTGATCCTTCATCAGGGAGATCAAGGGAGAGATGACGATAGTCACTCCATCGAAAAGCATCGCCGGAACTTGGTAGCAAATGGACTTTCCGCCGCCTGTCGGCATGATGCCGACCGTGTCGTGTCCTTCCAGCAGGCTGGTGATGATTTTCTTTTGTCCTTCCCGAAACGTAGGATAACCGAAATATTTCTGCAAAACCTCTTCTGCTCTATGTAACAAGAGAATCACCTTCTCTCTACCTTTTTCGTTATTCCTTTCTAGTGTACTCGTCACCTTTAAGACAAAACAAGGGTTCGAGGGCAGAAGCCAAAAAAGGGAAGCGGAGTTTTCATATGGAATTGGTAACGTCGAAAATGAAATCAGAGCCTAAAGGAGGGTAAATATGAGTGAGTTTGGACTGTTTGTCAAGTTTACTGTAAAAGATGGTGAACGCAACACATTCGTAGAAATGTTGTTGGAAGCAGCGGACGCCATGAAGAATGTAGACGAATGCACACACTATCTTGTACATGTTTCCGACGATGAACCAGATGCTGTATTCGTGTATGAGCTCTGGAAAAATGAAGATGCCCATCAAGCTTCCTTAACTTTGGAATCAGCTCAAGCCTTGATCAAACGTGCAAAACCAATCATTACCGGGATCGAGAAAATCAGTACCCTCAAGCCTAGAGGCGGGAAAGGGCTATCAGATTAGATTCATTTTGACAGAGGAAAAACGCTTGGATTCTATTCCATCCAGGCGTTTTTTGCGTTTATCTTTTCGACTTTTCATTCGCTTGGGTGAATCATCTGCTCCGGTCTCACGAGTTGATCAAACTGCTCTTCGGTCAACAGATTGCTTTTGATTGCCGCTTCTTTTAGCGTCAAGCCCTCCTTGTGGGCCAGCTTGGCGATGGAAGCGGCATTTTCGTAGCCGATGTGCGGGTTTAATGCCGTCACCAGCATGAGCGAGTTCTTCAAATTTCGTTCGATGACTGCCAGGTTGGGCTCGATGCCGACTGCGCAGTTGTCGGTAAAGGAATGCATCGCGTCCGCCAGCAATCGCGCCGACTTCAGGAAATTGTCTATGATAACAGGCTTGAATACGTTCAGCTCAAAATTGCCCTGGCTTGCAGCAAAACCGATTGCCGCATCATTGCCCATCACTTGGCAAGCGACCATCGTCATGGCCTCGCTTTGGGTCGGGTTTACCTTGCCTGGCATGATTGAGCTACCTGGTTCATTGGCAGGAATCGTGATTTCGCCGATGCCTGTACGCGGCCCGCTCGCCAGCCATCTCACGTCATTGGCGATCTTCATCAGGTCAGCCGCCAGCGCCTTGATAGCACCGTGCACATGCACCAGCTCGTCGTGGCTGGTTAGAGCGTGGAATTTATTAACTGCCGTCTGGAATCTCTTGCCCAATTGCCGACTGATCTCCTCCGCCACCAACTCACCAAAACGGGGATGCGCATTGATACCTGTCCCGACGGCCGTACCGCCTATGGCTAATTCCCGCAGGTATTGGGCGCTCTCCCGGATCATGTGTCCGCTCTTTTCCAGCATATGTACCCAACCGCTGATCTCCTGACCCAATGTCAATGGTGTGGCATCCTGCAGATGGGTGCGGCCGATTTTGATGATCTCCATAAAGGATGTGCTTTTTTGCTGCAGGGTCTCTTTCAATCTGGATACGGCAGGCAGGACTTGGTCTTCCACTGCTACCAATGCCGCGAGGTGCATCGCGGTGGGAAAGGTATCGTTGGAGCTTTGCGACTTGTTCACATCGTCATTGGCGTGAATCCGTACCGCGCTGCCGGCTTGCTCCAGCAGTTGGTTGGCACGATGGGCGATCACCTCATTGACATTCATATTGGACTGGGTGCCGCTGCCCGTCTGCCATACGACCAGCGGAAAATGGTCATCCCACTTCCCGGCAATCACTTCATCTGCAGCCGCCACGATCGCCTTCGCCTTTTCTTCGTCCAGCTTGCCCAGCTTCTGGTTGGCGAGCGCCGCGCTTTTTTTCAGCACAGCAAGCATGCGGACGATCTCCAAGGGCATCTTTTCGCCGCCGATACGGAAGTTTTGCAGGCTGCGCTGGGTCTGCGCGCCCCATAATTTGTCGGCCGGAACCTTCATCTCACCCAGGGTATCTTTCTCGATGCGGTAATCCATTTTATATCCCCCTCTTTGGTATTCTCCGCTTTATCATGCCCAGCTTTTGCCTATCGGGAATCACCTGCAGCAAAAGAAAGACCGATCCGCCTACCCTCAGGCTGCAATCGGTCCTTGTCCATCTTACGGTCATCTGCTCTCCACTTCTACAGAAGCGATATGGTCTACATGCTTGAGCGAGCTGTATATATCCGTGGTATATACGTCCTCGGGTGCCGTAATCATCATCTCCAGCTTTTTCTGCCCATTCTCGACATCCTTTACTTTTACCCGCTTCACCTGCATATCCAGATGTTTAATCTGTTTGAATACCTGATCTAAATCCCCATGTTCCAGCACGACGATCTTGAGTGAAAGGTCTCTTTGCCGCAACGAACTGGGGCCCACCCATCTGAGAATCAGCGGGAATACGTTGATCGCCAGGATAATGAGAATAGTCGCGGAGACTGCTTCAAAATAGAAACCTGCCCCGACCGCGATTCCCAATCCGGAAGCGGCCCAAACCATTGAAGCCGTGGTCAGTCCAGAGATCACATCATTGCTTCTGCGCAAAATCACGCCTGCCCCTAGAAAACCGACCCCGCTGACAATTTGGGCAGCTAGGCGCATGGCGTCCATATTCGTCCCTGAAGGCATGGAGAAGCGCGGTACGGATTGGATCGAGACGATCGTAATCAAGCAACTGGCCACGGATATGACCATGCTGGTTTTGACACCAAGCGGCTTATGCTTGAGCTGTCTGTCTACGCCAATTAATAATCCTAAAAAAAGTGCAACACCTAGTTTCAATAAAAAATCAAGTTCAAACATCATCTGCTTCTTCTCCTTCCTCGCACCGTCATGTCAATTTTCCTAACATCCCTATAACAAGTATACGTATATTCCAGGCATATTGTAAACATGCCCGATTTCTCTCATACAAAAACGGAAAATCCCATGACCTGAGATTTTCCGCCAGTTATTATTCTCATATCTATGTGGTTGACTCGCCAATCATTCGCTTTTGCAGACGCAACAAGCGTCCATAGAGGAATATTGCACCTGCCGCCAATCCGGAAATCAGCCCGATCCAGTACCCGTACGCCATGAAGGAGGTATACTGTGCCAGCACATAACCAAGAGGCAAACCAATAGCCCAGTACGAGACCAAAGCCACCACAAACGGAATTGTGACATCCTTGTAGCCCCGCAACACGCCCTGGATCGGCGCTGCCACCGCATCTGAGATCAGGAACAGGATGGAGTACATCAAAAAGCTTTGGGTCAGATGAAGCACCTGCGCATCCGTCGTATAAAAGCCTGCGACCTGTTTATTGAAGACATAAAGGATGACCGCGAACAACAGTGCCAACACGACCGCGCTGCCGATCCCAAGATAGCTGTACTGTCGGGCATCCCGGAATCGCTTCGCTCCGACCTCGAAGCCGACCAGAATCGTCAAGGCCATGGAGATGCTCATCGGCACCATGTAGATAAAGGAGGCAAAATTCATCGCCGCCTGATGCGCTGCAATCGTGATTGTGCTGTACTCACTCATCAACAAAGTAACAGCGGCAAAAATGCTTACTTCAAAGAAAATGGAAAAGCCGATGGGCAACCCCAGCTTGAGCAGCTCTCTCCCGGCACTCAGAGAAAAGCGATACAGCTTGGTAAACAAGCCGAACTCAGCAAATAGAGCGACACGCTTCACCACGAACAGACTGATGAGAAAAATGCACCAGTACGTGATCGCCGAAGCATACCCCGCTCCGACACCGCCCAATTGCGGAAAGCCTAATTTACCAAAAATTAGGACATAGTTCAGCACGATATTGATCGGCAAGGAGGTCAGCGTAATCACCATCGTAATTCGCGTCTGTCCCAAAGCATCGATAAAGCAGCGAATCACCGTATACATGAATAATGGCAGGATGCCAATCGAAATGGCAGAAAGAAAGTCATACGCAATCTGGTGCACTTTCTCCTCCAACTGCATCATGTTTAGAAGCGAATTGAGGGTCAAAGCGCCAACCAAAATCACGGCAGCCGCAATGATGATCGCCACGTACAAAGCCTGCATGACTGTGAACGGCACCTCGTTTTTCTTGGCCGCCCCCACCATCTGAGCCACCATCGGCATCACAGCCATCAAAATACCTGTCAGACCGGACTGTACTGGCGCCCACAAGCTCGAACCGATGGCTACTCCTGCCAAATCAGTCGGGCTTGCGTGTCCCGACATGATCGTATCGAAGAACGTCATGGAAAATAAGGCTAATTGAGAAATCAGGATAGGCAACAAAACAGAAAGAAATTGCCGCCATTTCGCCGACAAGGAAATTGCTTCGATCATCGTATATACTTCCTCACCACGGTAAGCCCGTGCAGATATTTAATAGCACATTATATCAGGGTGTACGCAACCATACAACCGGAGGTTTTTGGATCGAAAAAACCGCCAGGCGATCCCACACCTGACGGCTTATTGAAAACATGTTTACATCAGCAACAGCGGAACCACTTTACCGGCATTGACGTCAATCAGTCCCAGATCCGTAATTTTCAAGGCAGGGCTGACTGGCAAGGAATGCGTAGAAATCGACATGATCGGGTTGTAATGCTTGTAGCCCAGATCCTCCATCGCCCGGCGCAACTGCTCGACTTCCTTCGCCGTCTTCTCCAGCGGCTCTTCTGTCAGAATGCCGCCTACCGGCAAATGAAGGCGCGCTTTCACCTGGCCGTTCTCGACCACGACGAAGCCTCCCTGCATGCCGATCACCTCATTGGCTGCCACCATCATGTCCTGCGGATTGTGACCGACGACCAGCAGATTGTGATTGTCATGTGAATATGTCGTCGCGACCGCACCGCGCTTGATCGTATCTCCGCTGATCAAGCCGTAGCCGCGATTGCCGTTCTTGCCATAGCGCTCAAATACTGTAATCAGTGCATATGGACTCTCTTCCCAGACCAGCTCTCCTTCACGGACCTCCACGATCCCGCGATGATCCTCGGTAAAGGTGGAGCCATCCTGTACCAGCATTACGCGGCAAGGATAACGATTATCCGGCACATCGCATTTCACCTGAAAATCAGTTTCGCTCAGCGGCTCTAGGCGCACACTACGGTAAAAATGCTCCGGGAACTGCTTCGGCTGAGGGGCTTGCACGTAGGCCTCTCGGGAGTCATACGCCTTTTTCCCAGCTTTGTATACTTGTTCGATCGTGAACTGCTCCAGGTCGGACACCAGCAGGAAGTCAGCAATCTTGCCCGGCGCAATCGCACCGCGATCATGCATCTTCATCCGGCGCGAAGGCGTAAATGTACTGGCGTAGATTGCACGCTCCGGCGACATACCCATCTGGATCGCTTTTTTCACGAGATGGTTCAGATGGCCTCGATTGTACAGCGAATCGGTCATCACATCATCAGTCACGAAGCAAAAATGCTCTGCCACATCATGCGTGATCAGATACGAAATGACTTCCGGGGTCATCGATTTTTCCTGCACCTCAATGAACATGCCGGCGCTGATTCTCGCTTCCATGCCTTCCACGGTCTGATGCGTATGGTCGGAGTCCACACCAGCGTAAAGAATACGATGCAGGTCCAAATCAAGTAGCTTGGGAACATGACCCTCAATGACGAGGTCCGGATAGTGTTCACGCAAGTAGTTCAAAATCTGGTTAGTCTTGCAATGAGGATCAGAGATGACATCCACATAGTTCATGATCTCACCCATGCAGATCATCGACTCGTTTTTTAGCAGGTCCTCGATGTCCGCGATCTCGATGGATCCTCCCGTCGTCTCCATCGAAGTAGCTGGCACCGAGCTAGGAATCGCGTATTTCATATCGACGACGCATTCGCGGCTCGCGCGGATCATTTCTTTGATTCCCTCGATCCCGAACACATTGGCCATCTCGTGAGGCTCAGGCACGATCGTCGTCACGCCATTTTGGATCAGTCCGTATGAAAAGGTCTCCGGTGTGACCATTGTGCTCTCGATATGCAGGTGGATGTCCACCAGACCCGGGATCAGATACCGCCCTTCCCCGGCCAAAATAGCAGTCGCCTCAAAAGTTTCTGTGCCTCGCTGCCCGATGTAGAGAAACCTTCCATCCAGGACTGCCACGTTGCCCGCGATGAATGTTTTCAAATAGCTGTTAAAGACACGCACATCCTGAATCAGCAAATCTACTTTCATGCAAAACCACTCCTGTCGTTAGTCCACCAGCACCATTTTGTCTTTGGGGAAAAGCAGGTGAACGGTCTGTCCGCTTTTATACGGGGTCTCCATTTCCTGGTTGACTGTAAAATCTCCGAGATCGGTCTCGACCACATATTGATAGCTCCGGCCCAAAAACGTGCTGATCTTCACAGTTCCCGGCAAGCGGTTTGCCTCTAGATCCTGGGATTCTGTCGTCACGATCAGGTCATCCGGTCGCATCGCGCATTTTTTGGCACTGGCATTCGCTGTACCCGGGTTGTGGGTCGCCGAAAAGCGATGTCCGCCCACACGCAGCTCGCTCTCGCCATCCTGTTCGGTGCGCTCCCCGAACGTAATGAAGTTGTTGAAGCCGATAAAACGTGCGATAAATTCCGTTTTGGGATATTTAAAGATCTTCGCCGGGTCATCCAACTGCTCGATGACGCCTTTATTCATAATGGCTACTTGATCCGAGATGGAGAAGCACTCCTCCTGGTCATGCGACACGTAGACCGTGGTAATTCCCAGCTCTTGCTGGATGCGGCGGATCTCCACACGCATATTGATCCGCAGATTGGCATCCAGATTGCTCAAGGGTTCGTCAAACAAGAGCAGATCAGGTTGAATGACTAGTGCACGGGCGATGGCGACACGTTGTCTTTGCCCGCCAGACAGTTCTTTGGGGAAGCGTTTCTCAAAGCCCCCCAGACTGACGACATCCAGAATCTGCTCGACCCGGCTTTTTACCTCTGTCTCGCTGACTTTGCGCAGACGAAGTCCGAATGCCACGTTGTCGTACACGGACATGTGCGGAAATAAGGCATAGCTTTGAAACACGAAGCCGAAATTGCGCTTGTTGACCGGCACACGCGTGTAATCTTTTCCATCAAACAAAAACCGTCCGTCCTTCGCTTCCAGGAACCCGGCGATCAGGCGCAAGGTCGTCGTCTTGCCGCAGCCGCTCGGGCCCAGGAGGGAAATGAGCTGGCCCTTTTCAATATTCACGTTGAAATCTTTTAAAATGTACTGATTGTCGTAGGCAACTGATACGTTTTCCAGCGTGAGCAATGCCATGTTTTAATGCCTCCGTTATCGTGTGAAAAACGACTCGACGTTTTTCATAAAAGTGGATGTGACCGCTTGCGGTCAAACAAAACGGTCATGACCGTTTTGTAAAGTAGGAAAGCCCCATCATGCGCTCGATGATGAACATCAGGATCGCAGTAATGATCATGAGCAGCACCGAAAGTGCAGCAATCGTCGGATCGAAGTTGTTTTCCACGTAAGTGAGCATCTGGATCGGCAGTGTACTAACCCCAGGTCCAGTCATAAAGACTGAGATGTCCACATTGTTGAACGATTCCAGAAAGGCAATCAGAATCGCTGCGATGATCCCCGAGCGGATATTCGGCAGTACGACCTTGAAAAAGGTTTCCACTTTGCCCGCTCCAAGACTAAGCGATGCTTCCTCGATCGCGAAGTCGAAGTTGGACAGGCTCGACGCCACCACCCGGATAATGAAGGGGAGCATGATCACGGTATGTCCGATCAACAGTCCCGCATAGATCGGCAAGTTGTACGTAATGATCACGTATTTGAGCATCGCAAAACCCATGACAATGCCAGGAATCAGGACAGGGGAGATAAAAACGGCGTTCAGCAGTCCTTTTCCCTTGAACTGAAAGCGGCTTAATGCGTAAGCGGCTGGGACACCCAACAGCAACGCTAGCAGGTTCCCGACCAGTGAGACGAACATGGAGGTGCCAAATGTCTTCATAAACATCTTCACTTCAAAAATGTTCTCGTACCAGCGCCAGGAGAAGCCCTCTGGCGGAAATTTCAGCACTGTTCCAGGTTCAAATGACGTAAACGATATGATGACGAGCGGCCCGAGCAAGAACACGAACACCAGAAGTGTAAACAGGGCCAACCCACGATTTTTCTCCTGCATACCCTTCTACCCCTTCGGATTTAATTTCGTCGCGATTTTATTCATCAGGCCAATCACCACAAACGTAATCACAATCATGATCGTCGCGATCACCGATGCCATATGCCAGTCGTTCAAGGTAATCGCATTCTGATACAGGAATGTTGAGATGACGCCTTGTTTTCCGCCCAGCAAGGCAGGAGTCGTATAAGCGGTCAGGCTGCCGACGAAGACCAGAATGCTGCCGATAATCAGACCTGGCATACTCAAAGGCAAAATCACCTGGCGAAATGCGGTAAATTTAGATGCCCCGAGACTCTCCGCCGCTTTCAACAGATCGGGGTCGATATTCTCCATGACACCCACCAGCGTGATAATGATCAGCGGCAAGAACAGATGGATCAACCCGATCATCATCGCAGTCGGGGTATACAGGATCTCCAATGGCTTTTCGATCAGCCCGAAGGAGAGGAGGGAGCTATTGAGCAGCCCTTTTTTTCCAAGAATAATCATCCAGCTAAAGGAGCGGACGACCGAGCTGGTCAGCAGAGGGAAGATCGCCAAAGCCAGCAGGATGCCTTTTTTGCGCGGCCCCAGCTTGGAGATGTAATAGGCCGCTGGAAAACCGAGCAAAATGCAGGCAATCGTCGTGACCAGACTGACGCGCAGTGTCGTCCACAGGATTTTCAGATTGTACGGATCGGTAAGGAAGGTAAAATACCCCTGTATGGTAAAGCTGCCTTCCTGATAAAAGGTCGAAGCAATAGTCATCACGATCGGGATGACCAGGAACAGCGTCAAAAACAGGACGCCAGGTAACAACAATAGATATATGCCTTTATTTTTCATCGCTTTAACTCCTGTATGCGGTATCGTCAGGCTTTCAGCACGCGGATAAACTGATCGAAAAAGGCTTCTGCATCCACACCGAGACATACATTCATGTTCGGTTCTTTCATCAGCCGGTTCTGAAAATCACAAACCGTCTGCCCGTCGCAAAGCTCACTTTTTGTCTCCACATCGACGTACAGCTTCTGGGTAGTTACCAGCTCCGGTGACATCGCTACTGCGACCGCCAGCGGATCATGGAGGGCGCAGGCACGCACACCATTTCGCTCAAAATAACGCTCTGTGTATTCCGATGTGCTTTGTCTGACGTAATCTGCCATCGGCGTCTCACCCAAATCCTGTATATGGGATTCATGCAGCAATACCCTGCGCGTCACATCGAGACCCACCATCGTAAGCGATGGAAAACCGGCGTGAAACACGATTTTGGCTGCTTCAGGATCGACGTACATGTTGTACTCCGCCGTCGGAGTAACATTGCCGTGCTCCTTCACGACTCCGCCCATGAAAATAACTTCTTTGACTTGGCGGACCAGCTCGGGATATTTGCTGACAGCCAGGGCGAGATTGGTCAAAGGGCCGGTCATGATCAATGTCACTTCACCGGGATGCTTTTTTACTTGCTCAATGATAAAGTCGGGGGCAAAGCCTTCCTGCGGCTTGGTTACGGCCTGCAGATCGCGCAGCGCGCCTCCCAGACCGTCTTCCCCGTGAATTCGATGTTCAAAATAGACGTGGCGCAACAATGGCTGATTTGCACCGCATACTACCGGAATGTCTTGGCGGACTTGCAGAAAGTCCAGGATCTTACAGGTATTTTCCGTTGCTTTTGCCAGGGAGACATTGCCGTTTACAGTCGTAATGCCCAGCACCTCAAACTGCCCGCTTTTCACAGCCAGCATAATGCCCAAGGCATCGTCTACGCCGGTATCCACATCCAGGACGATCTTTTTCATACGCCAACCTCCTGTTTCTTTTAAAAAAAGCAAGGGTATATACGGTTTCGCTATATACCCTTGCTTTTTCGATTCCCCGTGCTTATTGGACGATTTCACGGTTCCAACGGTCAATCCATGCTTTGGATTTCTCGTTGACTGCTTTCATGTCTAGCATGCGCAATTTGCTAATCGTTTCCTCGCCGTAGGTAATGCCTTTCGCTTCTTCCTCAGTCAGGCTAAGCGTCTTGTTTACCGGAGAGTCTACTTTGGCTTTCGCCGCTTTTTCTTGAACTTCCTTGCTCAGTTGATAGTTGATAAATTCTTCCGCGAGCTCTTTGTTTTTGCTGTCCTTCACGATGTTAACGGTATTCATGACAGCGTATCCGCCTTCTTCAGGTGATACGAATTTTGCATCTGGCACAGCTGCCTGGATGTCTTTGAAGTACATTTCCATGATCGGTCCTACAGCGATTTCTTCCTGAGTGAACATATTCACATACTCGGAGGTTTTGTCGTAGTACTTGACGACCCCGCTGTTGATCTCCTTCATTTTGGCGAAAGCCTGATCCTCGTTAAAGCTTTGGTTGCCTGATACCAGCGAAGCAGCATCCAGAATCATCGGTCCAGTAGTTGAAGTGATATTAGGCAAAGTCAGTTTGCCGGTCAATTCCGGATTCCACAGATCTGCCCAGGATTTGATGTCTGTTTTGACCAGATTCGGATTGTAGGCAATTCCGAATTGACCGATGGTGTATGCAGGGCCGTAATCCTCCCCGAGTGGTGCTTTGGCGATGTCGTAGATTTCATCCAGATTCGGAATTTTACTGTGGTCGATCTTTTCAAACAGACCGGCATCGATTCCTTGCTGTGCATAGTAGTCAGAGAGGTAGACCAGGTCTACGGAAGAGCTGCCTTGGCGAATTTTGTTCAGGCGCTCGGCGTTGTTTCCGATTTCCAGAACGATCTCGACGTTATGCTCTTTTTCAAATGGCTCATAAACTTCTTTGCGGAAGAAGTCCTCCGAAAAGCCCCATGTGGAGATCACCAATTTGGTTGGCGCTCCTTTTGGCGCTTCGCCAGTACCGGAAGCATTCTCCCCTGGCTTTTGGGCTTGTTCTCCGCCTCCACAGCCTGCCAGTGCCAACGAAAGGGCAGAGACTGAGAGCAAGGACGTAAATAGCTTTTTCATGTGTTAAAACCCCCATTTTTTGGTAAATAAAGAAAAGAAAAGTACCCTTGGTTAGAAAAATTCCTTCTAAACAAGAGCACTTTTCTTCGTAAACAAAGAGAAGTACATCTGTTTCATCGAATACCGGGTCTTCTTTTAAGATGAATCAAAAAAGAAAATCCCAATCATCGACTCAGCCTATTTTATTATCATTGGCTTCCGGCAAGATGATTGTCGTGATCGCCCACTGCGTGGCGGCGTCATAATCACGCAATACCGCTTCCATCTGCAAACCCATATCTTCTTCCAGACGTTCCCTCAGCCTCTTTTTATAGAGAAGGGACATCCGAAAATCCACTTCCAGCTTGAGCGCGGGCGCCTCTCCTTCCAATGCTGCGGAGCGAGGTGAGCGTCGGTGCTTCGCCTGGAAGGTTATCAGGTTGCCGTCAATCGTTACTCTCAGGAGAGTTGTCCCAAAACCGAACAACTCTTTGGCTATCTCATTATAGAGATGAGACAGCTTTTTTCTGCTCTCACTATTGTCCTGTATAGTCATGACATCACCTGCAAGTGTACTTTTCAGGCTTTTGCACTTCCCCATTATACATATGATATTTACTATTTTCAATATAATATTCGTATTTTGCTACATTTCCTTGTGAGATTACCCAGCTATTATTCCTCTATAGAAGAAAAGGGTTTGACAGATCTAAATTCTCCATATATAATCCAACTAACCAAGTGAGAATATATGTTTTTCTTCTCACCAACTTTATATTGGCAAACATCTCTTATAAAGAGAGGTAGAGGGACTGGCCCTATGAAACCTCGGCAACCTATCCATTTGGATATGGTGCCAATTCCAGCGGAATTCATTCCGGAAGATAAGAGAGGAAGCAGCGACTATTTTTCGTGTTGTCTGGTGACCTCTTCTTTCGAGAAGAGGTTTTTTGATGTGTTAGGCAAAAAACCTCGGATCAGTGGCTTCACTGTTTCAAATCATATAGAAGATAAAGAAAAAGGGGAGAACTACATTGAAAAAGACAGGTTTTTTGCTCACATCATTTCTGCTCGCTGCATCCTTGCTGACCGGATGCGGAGCAAAAGAAGAAGCTGCACCAGCAGGAGCAGCCGCTGAACAGACTAAGGTGAAAGTAGGCGTGACGGCAGGCCCTCACGAAGAAATCATGAACAAGGTAAAAGAAGTCGCTCAGTCGAAAGGATTGGAAGTAGAAGTAGTTGTTTTCAACGACTATGTACAGCCAAACCAAGCGCTGGATAAAGGAACCCTGGACGCAAACAGCTTCCAAACGATTCCTTTCCTCGATAAATTCAACGCAGACCACAAAACCAAAATCGTCATAGTGGGCAATTCAGTTACTTTTCCGATGGGACTTTACTCCACCAAGCATAAAAACGTAGCCGATGTTCCAGAAGGGGGAGTCGTCGGAATTCAGAACGACCCATCCAACCGCGCCCGTGCGTTGATGCTATACGAAGCTGCTGGATTGATTAAACTAAAAGAAGGCGTAGGCGATAATGCTACTCCGCAGGATATCATTGAAAATCCGAAAAAATTGGAATTTAAAGAGCTGGAAGCTGCTTTCCTGGCGCGTTCCCTCGGAAATGTAGAGTTGGCGAGCATCAATACGAACTTCGCGATGTCTGCGGGCTATTCCCCGAAAAAAGATGCCATCTTCGCAGAAACATCTGATTCGCCTTATGTGAACGTCATCGCCGTGAATGAACCAAACAAAGACAACCCTGCCATTGCCAAACTCGTAGAAGCTTATCGTTCTGAAGAAGTGAAGAAGTTTATTGATGAACACTTCGATGGAGCTGTCCTCCCGTCCTGGTAAGACAGGAAATTCGTACAGCAAGGAGACTGGATAGATGATTCAGCTAACAGAAATCCACAAGACGTACAAGGTGGGAAACAAAGAGGTCGAAGCCTTGAAGGGCGTATCACTGAACGTAGAGAAAGGTCAAATTTTCGGAGTGATCGGATTTAGCGGCGCAGGGAAAAGTACCCTGCTGCGAACGATCAATCTGCTCGAAAAGCCAACAAGCGGCTCAGTAGTCGTCAATGGTCAGGATATGCTGTCGCTGAACGTAAAAGAGCTTCGTCAGGCGCGCAAGAAGATCGGGATTATCTTTCAACACTTCAACTTGCTCTCTTCCTATAACGTCTTTGACAACGTAGCCGAGATTCTGCGCATGAACAAAGTGCCCAAAGATGTCATTGAGAAGAAAGTGAAAGATTTGCTCCGACTTGTCGGCCTGGAAGATAAGGCGAACTCTTATCCATCCCAGTTGTCCGGGGGTCAAAAGCAGCGCGTGGGGATTGCCCGCGCGCTGGCTACTGATCCGGAAATCCTCTTGTGCGACGAAGCTACTTCTGCACTCGACCCGCAAACCACCGAGTCGATCCTGGAACTGCTGCTGGACATCAATCGCCAGTTCAATCTGACCATCGTCCTGATCACGCATGAGATGCAAGTCATCAAAAAGATTTGCGACCGTGTCGCGATCATGGAAAACGGACAGGTGATCGAACAGGGCTCCGTGCTGGACGTGTTTAGCAATCCGCAGCAACCGACGACACACAACTTCATCAAAACGATTTTCGACGATGAGGTGCCAACAGAAATTTTGTCCAACATCAAGCCGAGCGGTTCTGCCGCCAAGATCCTTCGCGTCGCTTTTCGCGGCGATGGAGCACTCGATCCTGTCCTGGGCAATCTGTCGGCGCGTTTCCCAGTGACAACCAATCTTCTTTACGGTTCGATCACATCTATCAAAGGAACCGCGCTGGGCATTCTGCTCTTGCACATCTCCGGTGATGAAAAGGCCGTACAGGAAGGCATTGAATTCTTGCGACAATCCGTATACAAAGTGGATATCGTGACACGAGAGGAGGCAGCCAGATAATGGACCGATTAGTCGAGATGATCCCTTTATTTACCAGATCATTGGAAGAGACCGTCATCATGGTGGGCGTCTCTTTGGTCATTGCCACCTTGATCGGGATTCCTCTGGGCATTTTGCTCGTGGTGACACAGGGCAATCATCTTTTCCCGAACAAAACGCTCTTTCACATCCTGAATGTGGTCATCAACATCTTACGGTCGCTGCCGTTCATCATTCTGATGGTCGCGATTATTCCCTTTACGGAATTGGTTGTCGGAACCTCAATTGGAATCGAAGGGGCGATTGTCCCATTGATCGTGTATACCGCACCGTACATTGCGCGCCTAATGGAGACAGCGCTGCTGGACGTCGACCGCGGAGTCATTGAAGCGTACCAGGCGATGGGCGCGTCCCGTACACAGATCATCTTCCGCATCATGCTGCGCGAAGCCAGACCAGGCATCGTCTTGTGTCTGACGATTGCAACCATCGGTCTGATCGGCGCTACCGCGATGGCGGGTGCTGTCGGTGCAGGCGGTCTGGGTGACCTGGCCCTGCGTTACGGTTATCAGCAATGGGACATTGAAGTGATGCTGATTACGGTCGTGATTCTGATCGTGCTGGTTCAGGCCATCCAATCCTTTGGTAACTGGGCAGCGAAGAAATTGAAAAAGAATGCCTAGTCTTCCATTCAAAGCAAAACTCCTAACCTTGCGTTAGGGGTTTTTTGCTACGGCAAAATTTTCACGAAATGTTTCATTGTCACGGCATAACATATTCGTGTAGACTTATAAGTAGCTTGACATACAGAGAGGGGCTACCGAATCGATGAAAAAACTCATCATGATACTGGTTGCGTTTATGCTTGTACTTGCTCCAGCCGGCTTCCAATACGATCATGCCGATGCCAAAGGATACAAGTCAGGCTCAAAGTCTTTTAATTCGAACACAACACCAACGAAAACACAAACACCGGGCACTACAAACTCTGGTGTAAACTCGCCTACCAATAAAGCAGCTACACCATCTTCACCTGCGGCTGCGACAACAACCAAATCGGGCGGATTCATGGGCGGAGGCTTCATGAAAGGACTCATGCTGGGCGGTCTGGCTGGCATGCTGTTCGGCGGTTTGTTTGGAGACATGGGTGCTTTGGGCGAAATTCTCGGCCTCATGATCAATTTGCTGGCGGTCATGGTGATTGTCATGCTGATCCGTAAAATGGTCGTGCATTTCAAAACACAACGTGAACAGAAACAGGAAGCGAACCCATGGAAAAGATAACGTTCTCGGAACAACATATAATCAACGCCATTTGTATCCACGTGGCGAGTAAAAAACAGATTCAACCCCAGGAAGTCGAAGTCGAACTGATGTGGGATGAGGAATACGGCTTTTCTGCAGAGGTGCATTGCTTGGGCAGAAAGCAGATTTTTATCGAGGTAAACCTGATCGAAGCGATTCGCTACTACCTTGAGACCCAGATGCAGCTCAACCCGTATACTGCCGGCATCGAGCTGGTCCTGGATGAAGAGGAAGGCATCATGGCATACGTCACATACCAAGGCTAATGATTGCTTCCATCAATAAGCTGTCCCAAAAGGCTGAGCAAATAGCCAGGGACAGCTTTTTTGATGCATTTTTTGATACAATGGAAATATCACCCATACCATCACAAAGGAAATGAGTATGATCAAATCCCTGTTTCGAAAAAGAGTGGTTCAAGTACTCAGTGTCTTGTTTGCCTGGTTTATCATACACATCCTACTCGTGAGCATGGATGGTTTTCAAGACGAGCTGCAAAAGGTCGATGTCGGCGTCGTATTGGGCAATAAAGTGGAGTCGGATGGGACACCGTCGGACAGATTGCGATACCGTTTGGAGAAGGCCGCACAGCTTTATCATGGGGGCTATTTTTCACATGTTCTGGTCAGTGGGGGAGTCGGTGCGGAAGGCTATGACGAGGCAGAAGTCATGAAGGAATACCTGATGCAAAAAGGAATACCAAGCGACAGGATCATCACAGACAGCATGGGCGTAAACACTAGAATGACCGCGCAAAACACAAGGAACATCATGGATGGACGCGGGCTTGAATCGGTCATGGTGATCTCGCAATTTTACCATATCAGCAGGACCAAACTCGCCTTTGCACAGGTCGGCTTCGATCCTGTCTATTCGGCACATGCAGAGTATTTGGAAGTGCGCGATTTCTATTCATTATTCAGAGAGTTCTTTGCTTATTATGAGTACCTACTAAAAAGATAATGTCCCTCGTCGCTATCTGCACGATCCAATAGGCGTATCGGCGTAACGATGCACGGATCAAGAAAAAGAGCAGCAAAGCAGGATAGACTTCCTGGCCTGCTGCTCTTTTTAACCCTACAAGGTAATTTCCCGATTGCAAATAGCTTTTACATCCTGATAGTCATGTGTCACGAGCAAACAGGTCATTTTCGCCCTTTTCAGGATATCGCGTAGTTCACTGCGGATCGAGCTCCTCAATTCCGTATCCAGGTTGCTGAACGGCTCATCCATCAACAACAGGGATGGTTTGGGTGCCAGTGCTCTGGCAAGAGCTACACGCTGCTGCTGGCCGCCACTCAGCTCATGAGGATAGCGTTTCATAAAACCTTTTAGCTGCACCAGCTCTATCATCTCGTCCAACCGAGCTTTTCGCTCAGCCCGAGACATGCGATGCAAGCCGAACTCGATATTTTTCTCCACGTTCAGATGCGGAAACAGTGCATAGTCCTGAAACACCATACCAACTCCACGCTCCTCCGGCGGAACGAATGTATTGGCATTTACAACCACTTGGTCCGCAATCGAAATGATGCCCTGATCCGGTGTCCCCAGACCGGCAATCAAACGAAGCAATGTACTTTTCCCACTTCCACTCGGACCCAAGATCCCGACAATCTCCCCACGATCAATGGAGAATGTCACTTTGCTCAAGATAGGCGGCTGTTTACTCGTATAGGTATAGGTAACCTCACTGATGTTCACATAGCTCATCTTTCCAACTTCTTTCCGATGTTATGAAATAGAAGGACAGAAATGACGCTGACTGTAATGATAAACAAGGATGGGATTGCAGCCTCGATCACGCGCTCGTCACTAGCATATTGGTAGGTCTTGGTAGCCAATGTCTCAAAGTTAAACGGGCGCAGCAACAGAGCCATCGGCAGTTCCTTGATGATTTCAACGAACGTCAGGATGGTGCCGCCCAATAGAGCTCCCTTGATCAAAGCAAGATCGACTTTAAAAAAAGTTCGCGTAATTCCGTAACCGAGGGTTCGTGAGGCTTCCGTATAAACCGTTCCAACCTTTTCAAACCCAGCCTCTACGGCGTTGTAGCCTGTCGCCATAAACCGGACAACATACGCAACAATCAACATCACGAGAGACATGCTCAGCAAGAGAGGAACGCTTTCACGTCCGAGCAGGAGCAGCATAGATTCAATACCCTCGTCCAGTGCGATAAAAAATGTCAGCACCCCAACCGCAATGATGGCACCGGGAAGGGAATATCCGGACAGTATAAGTTTGGACAAGGTTATACTAAAACGATTTGGTTGTAGTCGTACAACGTTGGCTACAACTACCGCGAAGAACATAATGATTGCGGTCGCGATTGCTGCTACCATAAGCGTGTTCAACGTCAAATGGAAGAAAGCACTTGTTACGACATCCCCATACGTCCAAGATGCCCAGACCATCAGTTGAATGACGGGGATCAGGAAGGAAACCGCTAATACTCCTCCACAAAAGAAGACCGCTGCACAAGCGGAGAACCCTTTTAGTTTTTTGGCCACTAGTTGACTTGACTTGCTGGTGGAGGCACTGTACTTGCGATTGAAACGAAGCATTCTTTCGATCAAGAACAAGCCAACGACACCTACCATCATCCATGCGGACAATCTGAGGGCGGAATCCACATCGTACATCCCGAACCACGTTTGAAAAATCGCAGTAGAAATCGTTTGAATGCCAAAGTAGCTGGTCACACCATAATCACTGATCACTTCAAAAATGACCAGCATCAGACTGCCGATTATAGCAGGTTGTGAAATCGGCAGGACGATGCGAAAAAAGATAGCGAACGATGTTCTTCCTAGCAATACTGCATTTTCCACATAGGATCCGCTTTGCCGCTCCAAATAAGAACGGGTAAGGATATAGACGTAGGGATACAGGAAGAAAGTAAAAATAAATACGGCTCCCGGAAAAGACATGATGTCAAACCACTTATGATTAGGCGTTATCCCGAACGAACGCAACGTGGTTTGGACAATACCCGTATAACTAAGCATAGCGCTATAAGTATAGGCTGCAATATACGGAGGGATCGAGAGGGGCAATACAAGAGCCCAGTGAAAAAATCGCTTCAATGGAAAGTCGTAAGCCGCCACCAGCCATGCCAGCGTAACGCCAATGATGACCGTAAATAACCCTGTAAAAAGCACCAGTCCTATGGTATAGAGCACGTAATTGGCAAGTAAATACTGCTTGATGTGTTCCCAATTTTCATTTGGTGTTTCAAATAAGGAAACGAAAATAGAGAAAATGGGCAGCAGAATAACTGCTACCCCGATCAGGCTGATGAGTAACCAGCCGTTTGTATTCAGTTTGATATTACGCAACAAGGTTTTAAACCCCATTTATTTCCATCCTACCTTGTTCATAATCTCGATAGCCTTTTGATTGTGCACCCCAAGCTTGGCAAAGTCAATTTCTTGTGCCTTAAATTCACCAAATGTATTCAAAACATCCGGTTTTTCAGCTTTTTCATTTACCGGGTACTCAAAATTTTCCTTCGACATGATGGATTGCGCTTCTTCGGAAGTCAAATACTCAATCAGCTTGACTGCATTTTCTTGATTCTTGCTGTACTTGGTCAGACCTACTCCGCTGATGTTGAGATGCGTGCCTGTCGTATCCTGGTTCGGGAAAAAGACGCCAATTTGCTCACTTGCCTTTACTTCTTCCGGATCTTTGGAATGGATCATTTGTCCGACATAATACGTGTTCATGATGGCTACGTCACCTATGCCAGCCGCAATCGCTTTGGCTTGGTCACGGTCTCCACCCTCAGGATCGCGAGCCAAATTCGCCACAATTCCTTTCGCCCATTCTTCGGTTTTCTCTTCCCCATTGAGCTCGATCAACGATGCTACGAGAGATTGATTGTACATACTGGAAGAAGAACGTACCAGTACTTTTCCTTTCCACTTATCGGAAGCCAAGTCCTCGTAAGTAGAGAGCTGCTCTGGCTTTACACGTTCTTTGGAGTAAGCGATGATCCGAGCACGCGTAGACAATCCGATCCACTGGTTGTCTTTATCGCGGTATTTTTCAGCTACCTGGGCATTCACAGTATCGGAATTCACCGGCTGCAGAATATCGCTTTCCTTGGCGTTGTTCAAGACGCCGCCGTCTACTGTAATGAACAAGTCGGCAGGAGTATTTTTTCCCTCACGCTTCAAGCGCTCGATCAACTCTTCCGCCTTTCCCTTCACAATGTTCACCTTGATGCCTGTAGCATCGGTAAAGTTTTTATACAGAACATCATCCACTTCATAATGCCTAGCTGTATAGATGTTGACTTCCTGATTGCCGGTTGGCGCAGCTGTATTGCTGTTTTCCTTCGGTGCTTGCTGTGCTTGCTCCTGCGCTCCAGTCCCACAACCAGCGAGAAGACCTACAGCTACAAAAGCTGCTAAACATTTAGAAAAAGTGGTGCGTCGTTTCATTCGTATATTCCTCCTGCACATATGTGCAAACAATTCTCATTATCAATAAAAGGGCCAATCGTATTATACGTCATCAGGAAATTCGTACAATCAATCGAAAGTCTGATGATCTACTGACAACCTACCATTTTACATTTTTCAGCACTTCGTCTGCCATTTGTGATGTTGATTCCAAACCGCCGCCGGAGAGGTACCAGTAGTTGGAATCCAGATAAATCACGTTGCCATCTTTAAACGCTTTTGTGTTTTTTACCAGTTCATTTTCAACCAGCTGCTTGCCTGTGGTATCGCCTTCATTGAGAACACTGCGATCTACTACGAAAAGATAATCAGGGTTTTTCTCAGCGATATACTCAAAGGATATGCTTTGTCCATGTGTGGAGACTTCAATTTTGTCATCCACAGGCGCAAAACCAAACACATCATGCAAAATGCCGAAGCGGGAACTTGGACCGTAGGCACTGATTTTGCCTTCGTTGGTCAAGATAATCAACGCTTTTTTGTCGGCTGCTGCTGCTGTTTTCTCTTTCAATTGCTTGATGCTGTCATCGATTTTCGCCAGCTCTGCATCTACTTCTGCCTCTTTACCGAAGATGGTTCCGAGTGTCTTCATGTTTTCGGTGAAGGAAGGCATGTAGTTTGCAGTGTCAACGCCCAAGAAAATAGTTGGGGCGATCTTGTTTAGCTCTTCGTAGGCTTCTTGCTGTCTACCGGAGATCAGGATCACATCCGGCTTCATGGCATTGATTTTTTCAAAATCAGGTTCTTTCAAGCTTCCTGCATTCTTGTATTTGGCATCCTCGTATTTTTTCAGATACGGAGGAATACTGGTTTGCGATACGCCTGTAACCTCAATACCTAGTCGGTCGAGGGAGTCTAATACCCCATAGTCAAAGGCCACTACGTTTTGCGGGTTCTTTTTGATTTTGGCTTCACCCAGTTTGTGCTTGATGGTCAATTCTTCTTCTGCTGGTGCCGCCGCATTGGTTTGCGGGGCCTCTGCATTGGTATTGGTTGCTGGTGCTGTCGTTGTATTGGCGGAACCGCACGCAGCCGCAAACACGGCCAACAGTCCTGTCATCAACAGCATGGTCATTTTCTTCTTCACTTCTATCACCTCTAGAGATTTATGATATTTTTTATTTAAAATTATTGCAGGCGCTGTACGACCCTTACGCCAACATAATAATTTTAACTAAGCATAATAGACGCAAATGCGATTCTCATCGATGTCCTCGATCTGGATATCCATATCGTAGACATCTTTCAAAATCTGTGAGTTGATGATCTTCTCTGTCGGACCTTCCTCGACCACCTGGCCGTTCTTCAGTGCCACGATGTAGTCCGAATAGCATGATGCGAAGTTGATATCGTGAATCACGATGATGACGGTCTTCCCAAGCTCATCGACCAGGCGGCGTAGCACTTTCATGATCTGGACCGAGTGTTTCATATCCAGGTTGTTCAGCGGCTCATCCAAGAGTATGTACTCTGTGTTTTGAGCGATCACCATGGCGATGTAGGCGCGTTGTTTTTGACCTCCACTCAGTTGGTCCAGGAATTTGTGCTGAATGTCCTCCAGCTCCATGTAGCGAATCGCTTCGTCTACATACTCCCAGTCCTCTTTTGTGAGATTTCCTTGCGAGTAAGGGAAACGCCCAAAGCTAACCAGCTCGCGAATCGTCAATCGGATCGTAATGTGGTTAGACTGCTTCAGAATCGAGATCTTTTTCGCCAGCTCCTGATTCTTGGTTTTGCTGATTTCTTGACCCTCCAAGAGAATCTCCCCTTGGTCCTTGGACAGCAGTCTGCTGATCATGGACAGCAAGGTACTTTTCCCCGCACCATTCGGCCCGATGAAGGATGTGATCTTACCCTTGGCAATCTTCAGGGAGACATCCTCCACGACATATTTGTTGCTGTAGCGTTTTGAGACATTCCTTACTTCTATCATGATTTATTCTCCTTTAGCAGAAGATAAATGAAATAGACTCCACCGATAAAGTTAACGATGACACTGATGGTCGTCGAGAATGTGAAGACTCTTTCGACGATCAACAATCCGCCTACCAACGCGATAACGCTGATCAAAGAACCGCCAACAAGCAAGTAGGAGTGCCGGTACGTCTTCATGAACTGGTATGCGACGTTGGCGACGAGCAGCCCCAGGAAGGTAATCGGTCCCACCAAAGCAGTCGCTATCGATACGAGAATCGCGATGACGATGAGCAGACGCTTCACGACGTAATCGTAATCGACTCCCAGATTGATCGCATCATCCCGCCCCAGAGACAGGACGTCCAAATATTTCAGGAAGGTCCTGAGATAAAAGCTGATCGCAATCACCAATCCACTACTGATAACCAGCAAATCCGTGTTCACATTGTTGAAGCTGGCAAACATGCGGTCCTGCACGATCATAAATTCATTGGGATCGATCAGTACCTGCAGGAATGACGAGAGACTGTTAAATAAGGTCCCGAAGATGAGCCCGATCAAAAGCAGGAAATAGATGTTCCTGCCTTCACGCTTGAACAGCACTTTGTAGAGCAGGGCGGCGAACAGGACCATCAGACATACCGAGATCACAAAGTTGAGGTTTTTATCCATCACCGACTTGCTCGCAGAGCCGAGGAAAAAGATGACGAAGGTCTGGATGAACATGTAGAGCGAATCCAGCCCGATGATGCTCGGCGTCAAAATTCGGTTGTTGGTAATCGTTTGGAAGATAACGGTTGAGATCGCGATGACGCTTCCGGTAAGAATAATCGCTAGTATTTTCTTAAACCGTCTGGGCAGGACATAATCCCAGTTGCCACCTGCGTCAATCAGCATAAAGATCGCGATCAGGACAATGGCAACGAGCGCGAGTACCCCGATTTTCGTTTTCATTGCTTTCATCGTTCATAGGCCCTTCTTCTCATAAGTAAGAAAATGAATACTCCGCTGCCGATGACGCCTACCATCAAGCCAATCGAGATCTCGTATGGAAAAATGATCAGGCGGCCCAGAATGTCGCAGAACAGGACAAAGACGGCGCCGAGCAGAGCGGTGTGCACCAGGCTCTTTTTCAGGTTGTCTCCCAAGTAGAGTGTGACGATGTTGGGGATGATCAGTCCCAGAAACGGTATCGTACCTACCGTGAGAATCACTACGGAGGTGACCATCGCGACAATCGTCAATCCGATATTGACAACCTGCTTGTAGTTCAAGCCCAGGTTGATGGAAAACTCCTCGCCCATGCCTGCAATTGTGAACCTGTTGGCAAACAGATAGGCAATGATAACGAGCGGGACGCTGACATAGAGGAGTTCATAGTTGCCCTTCAAGATTGAAGAGAAATCGCCGTGCAGCCAGGAGCCAATATTCTGAAGCAGATCGTACTTGTAGGCGAAGAACGTCGTAATGGAGCCTACGATATTTCCAAACATCATCCCAACCAAGGGAATGAAAATGGTGTCCTTGAACTTCACGCGATCTAGAATCTTCATGAAGATATAGGTGCCCAGCAGCGCAAAAACGAACGCGACAAGCAAACGCAGCAAAGGTGGAGCATCCGTAAACAGCATCATGGCAACCAGAATTCCAAAGCGCGCCGAGTCCTCCGTCCCCGCAGTAGTCGGTGAGACAAACTTGTTGCGCGTCAACTGCTGCATGATCAGACCTGCGATACTCATGCTGACCCCGGCGATGATAATACTTATTAACCGCGGAATGCGACTGATCCACAAAATTTGCGTGGACTCTTCTGTCAAATCAAACAAGTCCAGCGGCGATATGTCCTTCACCCCGATAAACAAGGAGACAAAGGATAATAGGATAAGCGTTATAAGCAGGTATCTAAGCTTCATAGGTTCTTCCCCAAAATCCACGGTATTTTGATATGCTCACCATTAATAAAGAGAGTCATTATCAGTAATATCGATATTCATTCTCAATTAAGTTCTTACAGTAGTTATATTAGCATTTTCGAATAAGATGTGAAAGTCTTTTTTTCATTTCTTGCCCATTTCGTCACAAGTTATCATAAAAACAGCCACTTCCGTCACGGAGCAGTGGCTGTTTTTCATTCTTTTTATCCGCCTTGATGGGTCGGTTCAGTCGGCAATTCCGGCGATTCCGAGGCTTGCTCTGGCAACGCCGGCTGCATCAAAACTGGTTCAATCTTCGGTTCCACCATCAGCTTGTACACAGGTACAAACTCCACGTCCTGCGGTACCCTGACTCGTGCTGGTGCTTCATTCCCCTCATGGGTATCCCCGTCAGAAGGCTGTGTCGCAGGAAGCGTCCCAGGCTGCCAATACAGATAGCCGCTTACCGCCCCTGCCGCTACAAGCACGATCACTCCCGTCACGACTGTACCTTTTTTGCGAAAAAACTTGACCAATGGATTCATTGTTTCGTTGCGCACTTCATCCAGCAGATTTCGGAAGTCGGCATTGCGTATCGCATACCAGCGTTTGCGCCATTCCTTCTGACGCAGTCGCCGCCCCCTCTCTTCCGCAAAAAACGATTTTAGCGCTTGGCGGAATTCCGGTTCCAACTTTTTTCCTGTAAAAAACATATGTTGCATCATCGCCCACTGCACAAAAGCGTAGACGGCTTGGTCTCCCCCGCCGTTTTCCACACAGGAAATCATCTCCGCATAGCGAAAGGCGGCCTGCTGGCTCTCATCTGCTACATAGTAAACCAGCGCGACTTTTCCGAAGCTCTTTTCACGCAGGGGGATGATCAGCATATTTTGGAGCAGCTTTTGCTGGCTCTCGATGTCGCGCCCATCCCATTTACGAAAAAATTCCTCGGGTCCCGGAATCTCCGAAAGCTCTTCCAGCGAAGCTATATTCATTATCATGTCCAGCTTGTTTCGTGCTTCCAGATCAAGTCCGGCAAAAAAGGTTTGTGGCTTCTCCTCCAACAGCGACAAAATCAGATCGAAATCTTTTTGGGACAAGGTATCCAGAGTGACTTTTTTCAAAAGCGTCTTGTCTACCTCGTCCAAAAGCTCCTCCGCATAGCTAGGAGAACCGGCAAACGTATCCAAGAAATGATGAATCTGCATGACCGCGTCCAGCCTGTTCCGCTCCTCGATCACAAGACCAATCAGCTTCGGTATCGTCGTCGCAGCGAAGAAGGGATGCCGGATCGCCAGAGGAGCATTCTTCGCCCAGAATTCAATTTCCTTGAGCATCTGCGTGATCGTCTTGACAACACTCAGCCGCTCCACCAGATATTCCTCGAACAACGGCTTGACCAACACTTTATAGCCCAGCACCTGCCGCATCAGAGCGTGAAACAGATCACGATGTCTGCTCACATGCTGAAATACCTCTGCGACATAGCTGGTCTTCTGCAGATTCTTGCCCTTGGACAGCACATCGATCACATACTGGACCTTCTCTGTTTTCTCGACTTCGTTGCGGGCGACAACATAGGAATCCGCAATCTGCTTGACCACTTCCATCTCGGGCCAAATCTGCTGGGAAAGCGCTTGGGATTCCAGCACAAACAACGCCCTCATGAGTTGATGCAGACGATTCTTCTTGAGGAGTTGAGTCTCCCGCAAATAGTGGTTCAGCACCTGCCAGATGCCTGCACGATTGCTCTCGTAGACCGACATGCGACCTTTTTCGATCTGATAGAGCGCGCATAATTGGTAGTACGTCACCAGACTTAAAGCTGTCTGGCGGTCTGCTCCCTGCAGTACCTCCTCGCAAAAGTCATGTAACGATGCGAGAATGCGAGAGTCCTGCAAAAACTCCCAGACGAAATCAAGATATTCATGCTTTCCTTCCGTCAATTCCGTGTTCAGCAAACGCTTGTTGGCCAAGTCAAAGAGAAAATCCTTGTCGTTTTGCCCGTTTCCAGGGCGGATGCTGCCTGCCTCCACGAACATCAGGTGGATGTGTTTTTTGCTTTGAGGCTCATCGCTGTACGTAAGAAACCCAAAATGCCTGCGCATCTCATAGGGAAGGCAGGTATAGAGAATTTCCAAGAGTTCATTCGCCTGCTCGGTAGACTCAGCTATATCACCCGGCAAACTGATAAAAACCTTCTTTTTCCCTGAAAGGGAAAGCATGATGGCATGCAGCAATTGCTTGAAAATCGCTTGATCGATTCCCAGTTGCTGTAGCAACTGCCGTCTCTGTTGCCCTGCTGTCCCTGGCTTGTAGGGAAGCTCGTCCAATCCCGGCAGCTCCTTCCCTAAAGCTTCGTCGTACTGCTGTTGAAAGGATTCGACGCCGAAGATTCGTGCCGGTTCCCGGACAAACACATCGCTGCGCTCGGCCGGGATTACGTAATTGTGGCTGAAAAACGTATTGCGCTGTCCAGTAAAATCGGCACCGACAAACACGCTTTGCCCCAGCACCATCTCCCCCGTCTCAGCGCGGAAACAGACGAGCGCTTTGGGATAGCGGGATAGATCCGCCTCCGATCGTTCTTGCAATTGCCGGGGCGCCTGATAGACACAGAATGGATGGAGCGTCTTTTTGATGAATTGATTGTCCAGCCCTGTTGATTTGGCGACGGTATCATAGCCTTCATTGGCCCGAAAGATCCCTTGGCGCCCACGGGTGTAATACTGCTGCATGATGAGCGGCCGACTCACTATCGCTCCCTCCCCTCGATGTAGTCAAGCTGATGCAAGAGCCAGACGAACGGTTCGTCTACACGCATCGGAGTGACGACACCGCTGACCTTCTGGTTGACTGGATTGCTGCCCAGCGCCGACACGGCAAAATAGGATACATTGGTAAAGTAAACCTCCAGCGCGTCCTTGAAAGGGCGATCTACCTTTTCGATGAAACGGCTGACTTCACCGTTGATATTTTCAAACTCGGAAGTATTCAGATATTGCTGATGTATGAAGTTGCGGAAGATATTGCTGTTGGGCTTGATATAGGTCCCGTCCTCTTCCTTGATCGCATGCAGCATGTCGCTTTTGGTAAGCACGACCGCCGTCGGGATATGCGTTTTGCTGCTCTCCTGATAGCCGATAAAGTTCTCGAACAAGGTAATAACGACCTCGCGCGGTTCGTCATAACGAGCAGTGAATTCACCCGGTTCATCACCTGCCTGCAGCAGGAAGCGATCGCGAATCGTCTTGATCTGCAGCGGATCGACGAGGAACAGAATTCCCGACGAATTCTTCACATGTGCCGCGTACAGCTCCAGGTATTCCCGGTCGACCATTCCCTCGCCGGCCACATCGAAAAAGACCAGAATCAACGGCGCTTTTTCGCTATCCTTGAAGATGAACTGGAAGATAAAAGGCTCCTGCCGCTTCTCTTTTTGTGTAGAATCCAGCAGTTGACCGCGCTCAAACAAAGGTGCCTCATACTGCTCGCGGAATTTCCGGCTGATTTGGGCATTGAGCGGCATGCAAGCAGCATCGAAATGATTGGCAGTCGTATTTTGCAAGGTATGGATCAGCGAAGTCATGTAGACCGACTTCCCGACCTGTGACGCTCCGACGATCGAAATGATGTTGCTCGGCGCTTTTCCTGCTGTGATCGGCAGCTCATTGTGGCATTTCGGACAGAGTCTGCGCTTGGAGACGACACCGTATCGGTCCGTCACGCCGATTAGCACCTGATCCACGTAGATATGATTTTCTTCCGGGATCGATTCGGGATCAATCACCGCTTCGATCTCCTCAATGGCATCTAGTCCGAATTTGTCGCGGTACGCATTCAGCAAATCATCTTCCTGCAGCGCGTAGTCCTCGTCATCAGGACGATCATGGGCAGCACGGAATACCACCTCATCAGGACCGTATTTGGAAAAACAAAACGGACAGACGATATCGTAAAAAGGAAGCCTTTCCTTTACTGGCTGCTTCTTCTCAAACATGTTTTTCAAAAAGCTTAACATGCTCTCCCCTCCTAATCGGGAATCAATTCGTAGCGTTCCCCGTATTTTTTGCCGTCCGTGAAAAAGAGGCGAATGACATCCTTCTTGCGGACCTCGATCTCCGGCATCAAATTGACTCCTGCATCGAGATCGCGGATAAAAGCGTACTGCGTACCGTCATCCTTGTGTATCGGAGGGGAACCTTCTTTTTTCACGTAGCAGAGGACGTCCTTGGCCAAGGGAGTCTCGGTAAAAATGCGAATTTGCAGTGTGTCGTATGCACCGAACCACTTTCTTTTGCGGATCAGCGAGTACCGGATCTTCGCTTTGCCCGTGCTGATGTGGATGACATGAGCATCGGAGTCCGGGACGAGCAAAACCGGCTTGCCCTTTTCCAGGCGGCAGGGAAAGATACGGTACGTATATTGGCCGATGCCATCGCTCGTTTCCCGCAATCCCTTATGCACCTTGTACTCTTCTCGCGTATACAGCTTCATTTGTTTTTCACTGATCTGCTCGATCGCAAATGGCGCATCCATCGGGGCTTTGTGCACGTACACGCATGGGACTTCTTCGGCCCAATGCCAATTGATGACGTACTCCTCTTCCTGACGATGGCAGACGATATCTTTGATCAGCACATCCGAAGTCGTTTCATGATCAATCATGACGCATCATGCTCCCACTCTACAGATCAAAACGCTTGCTGTTTGCTTTTCCGTCCCCGGTATGGACTGGCAGAGCCTTACTGCGCGACAGGCGTTTTTGGAAGGACGATTGCTCCGTGCCTACTGCCACCGGAATCAAAAGAGTAAAAAGGGTCAGCACGGCAGCCAGCAACAACGCAGCCAACAGATGCAAGAGCATCGCCGGCAAATCCCCTGCCGTAAAACCCGCTTCCAGAACAAGACCTGCCAACAAACCGGAAACAAACCCGCCAATCGTAAAGCTTTTCGCCAGATGACGATTATCAAAAATAAGTCCCAATGCCAAGCCCATCAGCGTGCCGATGACGACCAGGCTTACTACCCGTAGAACAGCGTAAAAGGTGCTGCCCTCCGTCGCATCGCTGCGTGGGGAGACCAACGTTCGCTCATGCCGCGTCATCTCAATAATTTGTCCGAACGCTCCGGTAATTTGATCCGCATGCGCCACGTCAAAATACGTACCGCCTGTCGCGCCCGAGATCTGCTTGAGAAGTTGGGTTCCATCCGCAGCGATCGCGCTCATTCCGACGGTATGAATGACGACATTCGCCTGTTTGTAAGGCGCAAGCGCTCTGTCTAGATCCACGCGGCTGTAGCCGTCGGACATTAGAACGACCGTGCTGTTCGCCAATTGCTGGGAGGCTTGCAGATGATCCAGGGCCGTCTGCAGCGCTTCCTCGATATCGGTCCCGCCTCCGTTCACCCCTGCATGCTCCCGCAATTTTTGGACGACCTGATCTTTGATGGCTTGCCCGTGTATTTGAATTAGCGGTTGGACGATCTGGGTGCTGTCATTAAAGGAAATGACCGCAACTTTTGTCCCGTCCTCCATTTTTTGCACCATGTCGGCAGCAGCCGGAAAAAGCAAGCTGTCAGGATCAGAGCCATTCATGCTGCCGGAGTTATCCAAAAGCATGACGATACTATTGGAACCGCCCGCGCTTTGAAAGGTGGAGCCGTAGGCAAATTGCAGCAGCATCGCTACGACGCCGATCAGCAAAAAGGTGCTTGGCACGAGCATTTTCCAGGAAGCTCCGACATAGCGCTGTCTCCAGCCTGAACCGTTGAGTTTGGGAGAAATCATCTCCGCTACCAGACACATCAAGCCTACAAAGAGTGCGTATTGTCCAAAATAAAGACCCATGAGAAGCCAGGTCGGCCACTCCCCAGAAAAGTTCGCGAGCAGGATTTCTCCTACGGCAAAACCGATGCCTCCACCCACCAGGCTGCATAACACCATGAGCAGATTAATCCTTCTTTGTCTCATGTCGATTCATCCTTTCCTCGGCGGCAAATGAAAAGCCGTTTTCCAGGTAGGAGGCATGGTACTTCTTGTTGTTGCGGTAGTACATCAGGTCTTCGATGCCAAATCCCCCCATTAGGTTGAGCTTCTCGATGCCGCTCTTTCTATCCTCGTGGATGCATCCTTGCTTATAGGATCTATTCCCTTCGTCCAGTTTTAGCACGTACTGCGCGAAGTCATTGCTGGTGTCGGCAAACAGGTACTTTTCCTCGTAACGATGTTTTTGCAGAAAATGAAAAACCTCGATGTGGGCTGAAGCTCGCTCTTCCAAGGCCAAAGCAAGATCGCGGAACAGGTCGTCACGGGTCAGCACCGTGTGATTCTCGTACGCCGCCGCTACATTGGCCCTCGCCAATAGCTCGGCATCAAATGTGAGAGCAAAAGCCGGACGCGGCAAAATCTCCGTACGGCAAAAGCGGCACAGCCGCTCGAGTAATCCGGCTACGCCATTGTACAATTGTAGCGAATCAGTCCCAATGTAGCGAGATTCCAGGTAAAAGTCTGACCCACGCTGCGTCTCCATCGTCTGAATCGCCTCGCGCACCTGGGATTGGTAGTAGTCCTCGATGTTCTTGCCCAGATAGTCGGCTGCCTCCCGGATGCTTCGCCGCGCGTGCTCGTGCAACTGCTGCTGCAAGTCCTCCAATTGTTCGATCTGCTTGCCGAGCTGACGGTGGATTTCTCCCACCTGCCGCTCGCGTTCTTCCAGGATCGCGAGAATAATCTCACCCTCGAGAATCTCCAGCCTTTTGCCATACACGAGGTCGACAAGATGACGGACCAATGCTCGTACCCGCTCCTTGTCCCGAGTAAATAACCCTCCGACACGAAGCTCCTGGCGATCTACGCGCTGCTGATAGATTTCTTCCAGCTCCGCTCGCGCCAGCTCAAGCTCCCGGCTGGTTTCCCGTATGCCCAGACGAACTTCATTCAACAGATGCCCGACACTGCTCTGCTCGGAGGTAATCTGGAAGGCCGCATATAGTCCGTACCGTGGATCGCCGATCATCTCCTGCTGGATGATCGTAGCCAGACTCGCCTCTTGCATCAAGTCTTTCAGACGGCTAAAGGCTGGGCGGGCCAGGTTGGTCTCAAAGAAGGCTTCGCTGCTCCCCTCAAACAGGGCTTTTTCTGCTTCCCGCAAATTCATCCGGCTCAGCTCCTTAAAGCTGACACCAGAGGTCATGAGTCCGCCCATTTCATCGCGCTTGTTCTCATCCGAAAAAACCGCCTGAATCTGTCTTTGCAGATCATGCGACATCAGGCCAAGCCGCTCCCGGATGCTTGCTTTGTCAGGGAGCGCTCCTCTTTTGAGCCGGTCCCAATAGACATTAAAGACCGCAGCCAGTACCGTAATCGCGATAGCGTGGGTTGGCCGCTTGACCTTGGACAAGCCGGCGGAGGCAAACGCTGCCTCCACCCGACTCCCGGTGATATTGCGGATAAACTGGAATTTGCTGAAGCTGTCGCTGTTGTTCGCTTCAGCCCCTTTGTTATGCAGCAGAACGATGTGACTGATCAGCTCTTCATTCTCCCGCATTCCTGCCTCAAGAAACATCCCTTGCTCGTTTTTGTCGCTCAACAGATAGACGATGGAAAAGAGCGGAGCATGATTATGCTCCACGGGCAACTTGACGAGATCTCCGGTCACCAGCAGTTCAGCGCGATAGCAGTAGTCCTGCCGCTGGTACTGGTTCAATTCCTCCAGAAAGTTGACGCTCAATGCCGCGGAAAAGCCAAATTCCTCTCCCGGCTGTTTCTCCTGCAATAACACGTACAGATCGACGGACACATGCTTGAACAGCTCCGCCAAATAGCTTTTTAGCACCAGGGTCAGCTCGGGCAATAACACGTTGGCGGGATCATCCGCACGTGTCACGACGGCGAGGTTTACCTGCTGAAGGCTGGGGAAGCGTTTGCCCATTTCCGCCACCCGCATGCTTGCCTGCTTCATGACCTTGTTCAAGGTCATCAGGATGGATTCGTCTTGGGAAAAGCGCTCATACAGCGAAGGTCGCAGCCTGCGTTTGTTGTCGTCTGACGCAGGAAGGCGAAATCCTTCCACCAGCGGATGCTCCCAGGTCTCATTTTCGTAGGCATGAATGTAGAGGACACCGTTGCTGTTTGGCCATTTTCGTTCATTCATCCGGCAGACAGCCTGGAGTGGCTCCAGGCTTTTATCCCCCAGGAAGAGAAAAAGCACGGGGTTCTGGATGCCCCGCTGACCAAAGCCGCTTTCCGCCTGTCTCTCCATGTCGGTCACGTATTCGGTTGCGAACTGCTCCAGCCATTCCCTCATGCTTCTTCCCGCCATTCTGTGTAAAAATGCGTTCCTTATTATTGCAGTGTTTTGCGCATGTCGTTAACTTTCGACCAAACTTTTTTATAGAAATCGAACATTTCTTCCCCGTTTACGTATTCGTCACGGTCGTACTCGAGTTCGCCCTTCACGGCTTGGAAGGAAGCTGCGATTTCCTCGAGGCGCTGCAGCAGGACACTGGTATCTTCGGCCGATGTCATTTGATCGCTGCGTTTAGCTGCTTTGCGCTGCAACGTCGCCATCTTTTTGCTGTCCAGGCTGCGGAATTGCTGATAGATCGCATACTCGACGTGCTTGTTTACCTTCATCAGATTGAGCAAAGGCTCCCAAGCTTCTTCTTCCTCATCCCGATCGTAGACGAACAACGCGCCTTTTTTGTTAATCGTGCCTGTATAGAGTGCTTCAATGTAGCGAGTGAGCAGTTCTTCTTCACCCTGCATGGAGCTGACGATTTGCTCCAGCTCTTGGATTTTGCTCTCGATCGCTTCGTATTTACGTACCTCATTTTGCATGAGGCGGATCAGGTCAGGGTAGCGAATCAGATTTTCCTTCGCCATCTCTTCGTTAATGCTGCCGAAAAGATCGCGCGGGAAGTCTTGCGGCAAGCCGTCTCTCATATGTCCCTTCAACTCGGCCAGCAAGCGCTTGATCTCCCCGGGACTCATCTTGCTGGTGTCTTCCGTGGGAAGTACAAATGGCTTGGTTACGATGCATTCGTAGCGGCTGCTCGTTTTGCTGTCCTGCCCCTTTTCGCGGATGCTGCCAAAGCGCACAGCCTTGTCGAACAGCTCGCGAATGCTGGCATTGTAGGCCCTGATCCGGTCGTTCTGGTAGGTATCCCCCCAGGATTTCTCCGGAATCGGAGATGGCAGGTACGCCCAGTTGTTCTTCTCCGTCTGCACGAGGTGACGGCCGATTCCTTCCCGTTCTAGGATCGTGCGCTCGTAGCTTTCCTCGTAGACTTTAAGCGGTGTGTAGACGAAGAGTGGAATCCCGTTTTTCGTATTCAGCCAGAAAATGCGGTTTTTGACCTCGCTCTCTTTCACTGTAAAGCGCGAGCCGCTGATGGCGGTATCCTGATAGTTCCGAATCCCTTTGAGAATCGACGGTGCTTTCAGCGGCACCGACACGAAGCCCCAGGAAGGGAAATGCATGTTACCAAGATTGTTGCTCAAGTGGAACACCGGTATCGCCTCTTCGTCCAGCTTGCTGGCAATCTTACGCTCGACGATGCGATCCAGTGTCTCATCCTGTCCGTATTTGATGACGAGGAATTCTTCCATGGATTTGGTGATCAGCTCGCCGAATTTCTCCGAGAGGAAATCCGAAATCGAAGTGACGATGTCCAGCTCCTGCTCCTTCACCCATTGATCTGAATGCTTCAACAGATCGCCGGTGAAGTCGCGGATCAGGTCGTCGGCATCCTTCTGTTCCAAAATATTGCCGATTACCTTGGAGACATCGGGTACGCTGACGATGTTCCAATAGTACGTTTTGTTGCCTGTGCGATCCATCTCTTCTTGGGCGTTAACTAGGATGTCGCCGTTTTTCTCAAAGATCTGGTTCAAGGCATTCAGGACCTCGGTAAAGACACTGTAGATGCGATTGTTTTCTTCATTTAACAGGCGATGAAGCTCTTCATAGAACTCGATCATCTGCTCCAGCTTTTCTTGGTCTGCCAAAAGCTGATATTCGTTAATCTTCGCTTCGATGTAGCTGTTTTTCTTTTTCTCTTTGGAGATAAATGCGCTGCGTGCATCGCCCAGCTTTTCATTGGCGGTCTCGCGCGCACCCTCGATCTCGCGAGGGAAGCTCTCCAGATTCGCTTTTAGGCTTTCCACGTAGGACAGGATCATTTTCATCAGGCAGAAGCCTTTGTCCGATTGAATCAGGCGTGATGCATAGAAAGGTCCTTGTTGCGGATGCAGGAAGACGCGCGTGATCATCTCGCGGAACGTCTCCATCATCTCACCTGGCGTCTGCTTCTTGCACTTGATATATTCCTCGCGGGCTTTGGCTAGATAGCCCTGCTCCAGCTCATGGTCAATGCTGACGACCTGTTGGCTGATGACATTGCTGTAGTTCAACCGCTCGCTGTTTTCAAAGCCAGGTAGTGGCTCCGGTACACGAGACTCGAATTTTCTAGCGATGGAGTCGATGTCGATTCCCAGCTTGCGGGCGAATTTTTCTGCGTCCTCCTGAGTAGGAGCTACCGCGAACATTTTCTCCATCTTTTTAAACAAGCGGTATGCCAGATACGTAGTCATCTCTTCGATTGGCAGGACCGCAGAGGACGCGCCAATCACGTTGTACTGATAGTTCGCCGCATACGCCTTGGGCATCTGATTGATGTTGGTGCGGATGTTGCTGATGTAGTCGTGAATCGCGAACTCTTCGCCGGAGCGCTTCTCCTCGCTGGCCATGAAGTTCGTGATGTTCTCTGCCGTCACGTTCATGCAGTAATCATAGGCATTCTCCAGCGCTTTGCCTTCCAGGTTGGTCGCGGAGATCAGGTGGCAAAGGTTAAATGGCGGCATCGGCGATTGCACATTCAGCACATTACCGTACTGCTGCTTGAAGCGCTCCATGCGCTCGTCTGCATTCATCCAGTAGTCGAGTTCTTTCAGCGCGGCATAGCCATTTTTCATGATGTAGTCGCGAGTATGGGAGCTCAGGCTTTTGTTGGACAGGTTGACGTCTGGCGTGAAAAGATAGCCTAGCATATTGACTTTGTCGACGCCGCCGCTGCCGAAGTCGCGCTCCAGAATCCCGCGCACGATGTACGAGATGTCGAGGAAGCAGCCGCTGCCCGTCCCCCCGGAAAGTCCGCTCAAGAGGAAGACAGTCAGCTTTTTGTTCGTACCCTCGGTCAGCATTTTGATTTTTTTCTCAATCGTCTGCACGACTTGTGTGATTTTGGTAAACAACAGGAGACGGCCCGCTTGGCGCACACCGGATGCGCCGCTGATCCCGTCCGTAATCGTCAGCTCAGGAGAAAGCCAATCCGTGATGTACGGCTCCAGGATGCTGCGATTTTGTAGGACTCCGCCAATCTCCGGGTTGGAGAGAAGGACAAATTCAGTGACGGGATCCAGGCCGATGCCTTTGTATTTTTTGTTGCGGTCATGTTCGTTGGTTTCAAAGGCGATAAATTCGATATTGTCCGGTTTATCCTTGCGCTTTTTCGAGAGTGGATCGACCGGCAGCTTGAAGCGTCTGTTTACTTGATATTTCAAACGGAGCAGGGCATCGATCCCAGTACCGCCCAAGCCGATAACCAGCATGGGGTTGTCGATGGTATCGACACGGATTTTGTCACTGACGATACCCCCGCCCAATGATACGTCCAATTGCTGAATATGTTCTCTTACGACTGCTTTCATACTCGCTTCACCCCTAGACGATGTAGTCTACAAATACGGACTTATTCACGCTCGACAGGGAAATTTTGATCCTGTCGTTCTTCTTCAATTCCCTGCCCTGACTGACATCCAGCACCCGGCCGCCTTTTTCGATTCGGCAGGTCGAGCGGTTTTCGATTATCAACGTGTCGTTTTTACCCGGCAGGAAAATCACTTTATCGGTCTCCTGGAATTCCGGGGCCAACTGCAAAAGCTGGTGCAGTTTGACTTTTCCTTTAAAAGCATTCAGCTTCTTGTATTGCGGGTTGGATTTATCGCCTGTGTCTTCGTCAACAATCTCGATGGCGATCTGTCCGATAAAGCCTTTATTCGCTTTGCGCCAGACAGACAGGAAGTAGAGAACCAACGCAGCGAGCAAGATCACACCAAGTCCAATCATGACGGCCATAAGCCATGGGAATGGTTTCTCTGCGTCGTTCTCGCCTGATGGCGTCGATATCGGAGTAGTGGTTCCGCTGCCTGTCGATAACGATGCATCGATAATCAACGGCTGTGTCTCGCGATAAAAGCTACTATCTTCAGCTTTTACCCTGATCTCGTACCTGTGGTCAGCCGGAATCGTAAAGCTGCCTTCAAAGCCACTACCTGTATTGGTGATCTCGATTTCACTCGTCTTCTGGTCGGTCAGATCATGAATCAGTAGTGTCCCTTTCATCTGGTTGTACAACTCGGGACTTGCTACCTTTTGACCGTTGCTAACGAGTGCAGCTTTTACCGGAATCACGTCGCTTGCCCGAAACGTATTGCTTGCGACCTGCTCCAGCTCCAATTGCAAATCGTAGTTAAAAATCATATTGATATCGATTTTATCCTGCGGTACCCCTTTTACTTGCAGCTTCCACTCGCCTTGCTGTGGCTTGACGATTTTGAGCATCGTGTACGCCGACGAGCGGGAGAATCGAACCTGATCGGAAGGGATATGTACCTCCTTGCCGGAAGGATCGAATAATTTTACCTCCACAGCCTTTTGCGACATGATCGAGATATTGGCTTCCATCACGTTCGCGTTTGGGATCGAAATCGCCACATCCTGCATCTGTCCATTAGACGTAAAATTAGTGACCGGTACTACTTTTAATTTTAGGTGGTTGGCAAAAATTTCGCTCAAGATCTGTGGCAGATTGTCCGCTGTGCTCGTCTCGAAGAACTTCCCATTCGTTTCCTTCGCAATCTGCTCCAGTGTTGTGCGGTTTAATTGTCCATCGGCATTAAGCCCAATGGTATAAATCGGGTAGCCTTTACTTTGCGCTTCCTTTATAGACGCTTGCAATTCTTGATCGGACTGCGCCTGCGTGCGCCCAGAAGCGGCATTCAGGTAGTTGTTTCCGTCCGCCAGCAAGACGATGATCGGGGAGTTGGCAGGATCACGTCCGGCATCCAGAATTTTGACCGCTTCTTTTACTCCGACTGCAATATCAGTGTACGGTCCTTTTTGCAGGCTGTCGATAAACGCCTTGATCTCGTTCTTGTCTTGCTCGGAATTGACCTGGATCATGGCCTTTTCCCGTTCAATTTTATCCGTATAAGAAATAATTCCGATTTTGTTCGCCTGGATCGACGTCATGTCGACGAACATTTTCATGGCTTCGTTGCTTACTTTGTTCTTATCGCTTTGGTTCATGGAAGTACTGACATCCACAACCAAGACGGCATCCATGTTGCTTCCGCTGGTCCCGGCAAACACCAGGTTCGCGCCCGTCATGACTGACCCCAGCAGAAGCGCCACACAAAGCAGGTTTCGAAGCAGCTTGTGCAATCTCATCACCATCTGTGAAACCCCTCCACTGTTTTTCGAATTGTTGCAAATAGAGGTACATTATGACAATATTACCACTATATTGAGAAGTGCTAGTAGAAAAAATGCTATTTTTGCCTCCCTATTACGTATTACGATATGGGTAGGCCTTTTGTTGCAAAATTCGACAAGAACATGATGGAGGAAATTTATGCTAACCTACTTTCTTCTGTCTGCCGCTGTGCTGCTGCTTGTTTTCCGCTTTCTGAAACTGTTGAAATGGAAGCGTATCGGCATTACGGAAAAACAAATGGATCAGCATCTGCACGACCTGTTGAACGGGAAGAAGGAACTACCATGAAAAAACGAGTCGGGGTTCAATTTCGTAAAACGCATAAGACTGCACATGTCTTCGAGCGTTTGAAGACCTGCACGCGTTGCCACAGCTATCACGTTCTCTGGGAGACACACTGCAGCGAGTGCGGTCGTGAATACCAGCCCATCCGCCAAGTCTCAGCCAAGGTGACACGGCGATACGTGCAGACTCGCTTCCTTTTACTGGGGCTGTTTGTCTGCCTCGCCATTCTGTGCGCAGATACGTTGACGCAGCTTGTTGTTGCCTGCGGTGGAGGCATCGTCTTGTTTGTACTCTTTATCATGATGCAGAAAAAATACGGTGCCTACGAACGAGACGCAGACTTTTTGCGTTATCTCTCGCAGGAGACCGATCCAATCAAAAGATCGCTCCTCTTGCACCAGGAAGAGATCGGCGCCGACGTGAAGGAAGAACGCATCAAGGATGCGTATGAGAAAATCCGGGAAGTAGGACAATTCCTGCATTCCGATACGATCAAGCTGCGAAAAATCATGTATCTCAATCACTTCGTACTGCGCAAGGACATGGAGCTTGAGCTGGAATCGCTGCTCCCCACGACCTACGACAAGGATTTCGTCGAGTATCTGCGGGAAGTAGTCAAGGTACAGCCACAGTTGGTCAAGCGCTCTGTGCTGAATTATGTGAACCGATACAAGAGCAAGATTCTGCTGCATGAAAACGGCGAGCAGCTCATCGGCCAGGTGGCGGGAGCGGCCTTGCGGATGAGTGCCTATGTAACTGAATATCAGGAGCTGATCATCGAATATATCGACTATCTGCCTCGCGAGCGCTTGCTTCGTCTAGCGAAAATGATCAGCACTCATCGACACGAAGGCTGGGGACGTCTGGAAGAGGCTGTCAAGCGACGGATTGAGACGCATCATTCCTTCGATCCCGACTTCCACAGCGTGTTGTAAAGGAGGACCCTGCCATGAAGATTTTCTCCCCCTATCAAAGATCGCTCTGGGTCCGAAACATCCTGCTCGTGCTCGTCATCATCGCCTTGATCGGGTCTGCGTATAAACTGGCTCGAAGCTACCAGAAAACCGTCTGGCTCGGACAAGCCAAGGCTTACTTGGAGGCTCAGAATCTGGTACAGGCTGAAGAAGCCTTCGCCAAGGCAGACGCGATCCAGGCCATTCGCACCGATGACGAGCCATGGAGCCATCTTCTTTCCCGTTTGACGACTGTGCGCCTGGAGCTGGAATCGCTCGTCTCTAAAGCACGTACAGCTATCGAACAACACGATGCCGACCAGGCTCTAGCAGCCTATCAAAACTATCATTCTCTCCAGCAGAAGGCGGAACGGGAAAATGAACAGGTCGCAGCCTTTTTCCGGCAGATCGCGCAAAACCATAACATCGAAAATCAGTTTGGCCTGTATTATCAGCAAGCGATGAAGGAAGCAAAAGATCAGATACAGGCAAGTCTGGATCAGCAAAAATACCGTGACCAGTCGTTTATCCATACCTTGGCAACCATCCCGGATGAGTATTATGGAGGCACGGAAAAAAAGCAAAACGAGCTGGAGGCGCTCTTTCTGCAATATGAACGCAGCAAGCTGCGCGATTTAGCCCGTGACGGTGCATTTGCCGAAGTCGTCGGGAGCCTGGCAAACAGTTATCGTCTCTATGTAAAGGAAGGCTTTTCTACGGAATGGCTGATCTCCCTTTTAGAGCGTTACGCCAAAGAAGAGATCAATCAGAGCATCCGGGAGCAAGATCTGGCGGAATTCGTCAACAAAGCCAAAACATATCGTGAACAGAGAAACATCCTCCTGTCCCGATCCGAAGTGCTGGCTTTGATTGACAAGCATGTGGAAAACCAGTTTCAGCAGGCAGAACAATTCGTCAAGTCGAATCGTTTTGAAAAAGCTCTCGTACTCTATCGGGAATTAAGCCGTCTGGAGGATACATCTGCACGTCTGGCGGACCTGGAGAAGCGCTGGATCGCTTATGAACCAAGCCGCTTGCTGCAAACGCAATTTCCCGACAAAACACTGATGACGCTTATGACGGGTGAACATCATTGGGGGGCCCAGGTGTACGCCATCGGATGGGATGAGAGCGTTGGTGTGCTCTACATGGCGGCCTTAGATGAAAATGGTTCTGCTGTCAAACTGGATCAAGCTATCTCACTGAATCGCAAATCTGTTATTTTTTCACTCTCTGATACGCTGGGAGACGAAGAGAACCCGATCATTACAGCAGAAGCTACCGGACAAGAACGCACCTATTCCTACCTCGGTCTCGTGCCTGATCTATCCCGCCGGATGTTCGTCAAGCAGTGGGAGCTGGAGGCAGACGGTTGGAAAGCCATACGGCCCGATCAGATTCTCGTGAAAAATCCGGTCGGTGATGGTGAACACGAAATCGCACGCTTCGCTTTGGAAAGGAAAGGGCTCGTGTATAAGGAAAAATGGGCCGATTACCTTGATGATTCGGAGGACCAGGATCAACAGGAGCTGACCGAAGATCAGGATGATTCCAGCAATCAGACTGGACAAGGGGGGCAAATAGAACCCGACACGGGGAGACCTGCCGATATTCCTGCCTTGCGCACGTATGATGTGTATGCCGGACCTGGCGATACATATGACATCATCGGTCAAGTAGTCGAGGAAAGCTACCAGGTGATGGGCCGGGAGAACGGCTGGCAGCAGATTCAATTTAACGGAGCGCAAGGATGGATTCGAGCTGTTCTGAAACCATAGCACCAATTCTGCCATCTTCGCGAAACTATGCGCGCTTCTAAGCGTCTAACGGCATGTGAAGAATCGTACAGCAAAACAAAAAGGTTGGAGGATTTGCAAAAATGAGATGGCGGAAGTGGTTCTCTTTTTTCCTGTTGTTCGTGCTGTGTGTCACGGGAGTCAGCTCCCCGGCACAAGCACAAAACACACCTGTGATTAGCATCTTCTTGGACGGGCAACAGATACATAGCGATGTCTCCCCGTACATCATCCCAACGGTTAACGTCACGATGGTCCCGCTGCGGGTCATCAGTGAGAACCTGGGTGCAGAGGTTTACTGGGATGGACAGTCCCAGACAGCCACGATCATCAAGGATGACACCGTCCTTTCGATGACTATGAATCAAAAATACGCCCTGGTGAACGACGGTCAGATCGGATTGGATGCCTCGGTAGAGAACCGGGGAGGCCGGACGATGGTGCCGCTGCGCTTCGTCTCGGAACAGCTCGGCCTGCAAGTGGGATGGGAACAATCTACCAGGACCATTACCTTGCTGACAGGCAATGCCCCCATCGCAACAACACCAACACCAGCACCGGAGCCTGTACCGCCGCAGGATATCATGACTCCTCCGATTATCCAGCCGGGTGGTCAAACGGCCTTGCGCGGCGTGTGGATTTCCACCGTTTTCAATCTGGATTGGCCATCTACTGGCTCCTACGGGAATCCGGAAAAACAAAAGCAAGAATACATACAGATGTTGGACGAGCTGCAGAATATGGGCTTGAACGCGGTCTTCGTACAGGTGCGCCCTGCTGCTGATGCGCTCTACCCATCCACGCTCGTACCGTGGAGCAAATTCTTGACGGGGACCCAAGGGAAAGACCCCGGGTATGACCCCTTGGCCTTCATGGTCGCGGAAACACATCGACGCGGCATGCAGTTCCACGCCTGGTTCAATCCATTCCGTGCTGCAATCGATGCCAAGACTGATACGCTAGCCGCAAACAGCGTGGTGAAACAACATCCGCAATGGATCGTGAAATCCAGCGACAAACCGTATATCAATCCAGGCATACCGGAAGCGCGCCAACACATTATTGCCACGATTATGGAGGTTGTGAATCGTTACGATATTGACGGCGTTCATTTGGATGATTACTTCTATCCGTCCAATGGCAACTTCCCCGACGACGCTACCTTCAAGGCGTACAACAGCAAAGGCTTTACGGATAAAGCCGCTTGGCGCCGCGACAATATCAACCAGTTCGTACAACAGCTCGACCAATCGATTAAAAGTGTGAAGCAGCAGGTGCAATTCGGAATCAGTCCGTTTGGTGTATGGCGCAACAAGGCCGTCGATCAGACAGGATCGGACACCAAAGCAGGCGTCACCGCGTACGATCACATGCACGCAGACGTGCGCACCTGGATTCAGCAAGGCTGGATCGATTATGTGACACCGCAAATTTACTGGAGCATGTCCTTTGCCCCTGCCCAGTACGACAAACTCGTCACTTGGTGGGCCAATGAGGTACGTGGCACAGATGTCACTTTGTACATCGGCCATGCCCCGTACAAGCTAGGAACCAACGAGGCCGGCTGGCAAAACGCCCAAGAGATCATCAACCAGCTCAACTACAACACCTTGTACCCAGAGGTAAAAGGAAGCATCTTCTTCAGCGCCAAGGATTTGCGCAAAAATCCGCTTGGCTTGATTCAGGAGCTTCGCAATTACTATTTTAGCCGTTAAGCAAATTGGACAAGCCCCGCTGCCTAGACAGAGAGTTTTCTGCTCTGAAAAGGCATGCGGGGCTTTTTTGATTTGTTATATTGCTCTTTGAGAAGCCCTTTAGAAGGTTTGGAGGGCAATTGAGGCTGGCCGAGGAAAAAGGGAAATAAGCGAAGGCATTTGGGATCTTGACCAAGCCGGAACGGAAAAGGCGGAACACACTTTTAGCGGCCAACCCTGAACCTCTTCTTCGAATCAGCTGCTTTTGGACGCGGTTCCGCCTTTGGAGTGGGAGGCGGCCAGTGACACCCCCAGCAAAGATCCCAACCCGCCTAGAGCGTTTTCCCTTTTTCCTCCCATCCACGGCAGCCCGACGATAATTCCTTATTTCGCAGTCAGAAACACCTTCATCCACTTCTTGGCCGCCTCTGCATTCCACTTGGACGAATTTGTGGAAATCCGGTACTCTAGCTTTTTGCCAGTATCCTCTGTTACCCACACGATGCTTTTATGCGTCGATTCTCCCATCGGTTGTTCCGAATATATGGCTTCTTTCTGATCGACGACCACTTTCTCCGTTTTTCTTTCATCCTGATTCACATAGTAGACGGTATTGTCTAGCACACCTTCTATATTCGTGATCGCGACCCGAATCTCATCCTCACCAGCATTATATTTAACGACGATGTGGCTCAATTCATCGGTCCATTCCAAAGGCTTCTGCACATAATCCTGATCAGTGGCTTCAGCCAGTTTATATAACTCTTCCTTGTCATAATCGCCTTTCACTTCATATTCCACACTGCCGCTGACATACACAAATCCTTCCGGGAAGGCAGCGGGAATCATGAATTGGCTTCCAACCTTGTTCTGTAGATCCTCTAACTTGGCAAACTCAAAAGGTTTTACAATCGTGCGGACACTTTTCTTCGGGTTATTTTCCTTGATGTAGACAGCAGCTACGGTACCAGGCTCCATCTGTTCCTCGATTTCGGACTGTCTTTGCATCAATGCCATCATCGCCGCATCTGGCTCCTGAATGATCGTATTTGGCGCCTGTGTCGCATCCTTTTCCTGATAAATGACCTCTCCCTGCTCATTCTTCAATTGTAGGTATTCGACAGCGGCGTAAGCTGTAGTGACACTTGCCAATATTGCGATTGCAACAAGAAGACTTACCTTGTATTTCACAAAAAATCTCTCCTTTTGGGACTGTATTTTTTCCATGACTGCCTTCGTGACATCGATCTGCTGTGGAATTCGAGGATCGCTAAACAGGTCTTTGATGTCCTTATGTGAGTCGCGCTGATTCTGCATGTTTAGCCCCTCCCTTCTCAAGCGGAACATACGCGGTACGAAACTTGACTGCCGTGCGCTCGAATTTTTTGCGCAGACTGGCCGCATTCTTGTTCATGATCTGGGAAATTTCTTCATAGGTTTTTTCTTCCACCCCGCGCAATATCAGCAGGGTACGTTCTTCTACCGAGAGTGTGGCCATAGCCAAATACACCGGTTCACTGAAGTACACGTCCTCAATGTGGATATCAATATGGGACTCCCCTCTCTCGGCTTCCTGCAAGAAGGGAAGGAACCGGCTCCACTTTCTTTTTCGCAGTACATCCATGCAATGGTTATAGGCAATTTTGTAAAGCCAAGCGGCAAACGGTATTTCGCGCTTATACTTTTTCAGATTGCGGTATGCTTTGATGAATACCTCCTGTGTGGCATCCTCTGCTTCCATCTGATGCCCCAGGATGTGGTAGCAATAATTAAAGATCTTCACCTGATAGGCTTTCATGAGTTCTTCGTAACGGTCTTCATCACCCTGGAGAATCAGATCCAGCAGTCCATCCGTCTCTTTGCTGTCCACGCTCTCCCTCCTTTCATTGGTTATAACGTACCAGGCCATCCTTTCTGTGACATGAATGCAAAAAAAAATGCCCTTGTGACGAAGGCATTTTCTCTGGTGCTAATCGCGATTTACGGCTTGTGCAAAGGACATGTCGGAATCTGGGCTTTTTCATGCGCGGGACATGATGCCGCTCCGGGCTCGTCCTGATAAAAAAAGTTGGGCGTCTCCATTCGGTTGTCGTACAGACTGTGAAAAATCGGCGTTGCCGCAGGTGAGATCGGCGGGATCAGCCAAGTCCAGTCTCCTGTCATCTTCCTGCCTTCCTTCTTTTCCCGCTGCTCAAAAAGCTGGAACTGTTGGCTCGCGGTATGGTGATCGACAATGGACACCCCATCTTCCTTAAAGGAGTGAAGAACCGCAATGTTCAGCTCGATCATTGCCTTGTCCTTCCAAAGCGTGATGTCCCGGCTGGTGTCCAGATCCATGATCCTGGCCATTGTCGGTAGCATGTTGTAGCGATCCGTGTCGGCCAGATTTCGTGCACCAATCTCTGTTCCCATGTACCATCCGTTAAAAGGGGCGGCTACATAATCGATTCCGCCGATCTCGAGGCGCATGTTGGAGACGATGGGAACCCCGTACCATTTGAGTCCTAGCTCGGAAAATGCCGGATACTCCGGATGACGAAGCGTAACCTCCAGGACCAATTCCTTGGGGATGTCATAATAGCGCGGCGAATTCCCATCCATTTGCACGACAAGCGGTAAGACGTCAAATCTGGTCCGGTTTCCCCGCCAGCCCAAGCTCTCGCATAGTCGAGTTAATTGCAACGACACGGGATCTCCCAGCACACCATCCTCAGTCTCATAACCCGCGTAGCGAATCAATTGCTGGTTCCAGATGCGCGGGCGTGGTCCCTCCCCAGCCGCTGGTGCGAAAATGGTGATGGCAGGCCGAATCTTTCCGCCGTTGGTCGCGTATTCGATGTGACGAAAGAGCGCTTGGACCATCTCATCCTCACTCGTTGCATGTCGTTCATCAAACACATGGAGCGACTCCCAGAACAGGCGTCCAATGCATCGATTGCTGTTTCGCCACGCCATTTTCGCTCCATGGCTCAATTCTTCTGTCGTGTGTTCATAATAGCCTTTTGTAGCAAAAGACTCTTTGACTGTCTGAAGCCGCACCTGGATCTCTTCGGGAGATTTGCCCAGCTCGCTGTAGCAGGTTATGATAAAGCGCTCTGCTTCTTCTATTCGTAGATAATCTTGCATCTTGCCCTCTTTTCCCGCTTACACCCCTCCAGAAGAGGCAAAACGGCCGCCTGTCGTTGCGTGTATCTTTTCTTCATTATAAGTTTCCTCCTGGTCAAATACCAATCTGCTGCCCTTTCTTCACATATCTGTCAGAAAGGAAACAGTGATCAGATTTTGGACATGGTAATGACATACGTCGATGGTATCTTTTTTTCAAGAGGTGTTGTCATGAAGCTACTCATTATTGAAGACGATCCCCATCTGTCCGAAACGATTCGGGAGACGGTGCAAGTCATGTTTGAAACCACCCAAGCATTTGACGGTGATCAGGGGTTCTTTTGGGCGTCGCAAAATATCTTTGATGTCATTATTTTGGACATCATGCTGCCTGGCATGAGCGGATATGAAGTGCTAGATCAATTGAGAAAACAGGGCATTATGACTCCTGTTATCCTGTTGACAGCCAAAGACGGGATCGATGATAAAATTCACGGCTTCAAAAAAGGAGCCGACGATTATCTGGTCAAGCCTTTTCATCGGGAGGAGCTACTTCTGCGCCTGGAGGCACTTGTGCGGCGTTCCGTGGGAGATTTCAGAGAACAAACGCTTCGCTTCAAGGATCTGCAACTCCATACAAAAACAGGGCAGGTCCGTATCGGCGACGACATCATTAAGCTGCAAGGCAAGCAGTATGATCTCTTGGAATACCTCCTGAACAATCGCAACGTAATCTTGACCAAAGAACAGATATTCGACCGGATTTGGGGATTTGATTCGGAGACCTCCACGTCTGTGGTAGAGGTCTATGCCAGCAATTTGCGAAAAAGCTTGAAAAAATACGGATATGACCGATACATCAAGACCTTTCGCGGCATGGGGTATATGCTTACGGAAAATGGTGAAGAGAATGAGTGAGAAAAAACTGATAAACCGGCAGCAGCGGACGTTTATGATCTATAACTTTATCGCCTTTACGCTGATTTTTTCCATATTCGGACTGATCATTTTTAGTCAAATGAAGCTGACCCTCTATTCCAAGACAGATGCCGAGCTCTATTCTTTCCGGCACATGATCGAACAGGAAGGGCTGCCCCCGATGCTAAAACGGCCTCCTGCACCTGCAGACCCAAAGCCACCAAAGCCCATGCCCGGTCCATTCAACCCGCGCATTACCATCCTGACCTGGAATAAAGACAAGCAGCTTGTCGACTGGGAGGGAGCCGGGCTTACGGCTGATCTTTTTGCCAACCTCCCTTACGAACCGACAGATTTGGCGAAAAATATCGTGATAAACGACATGTATCATTTTCGCACGATCACCTTGACCGACCCCAATCCCAATGACGAGATCGAAACCATTCAGCTTTTAGTCAACGTGGACGGGGAACAAAACGTCATTCATAATTTTCAAACCCTGTTGGTTCTCTGCTCTCTGCTTTTTATCATGCTTTCCCTGGCGGCAAGCTTTATCTTGTCGAGAAAGACGATGAAACCCATCATCAGGTCCTGGAACAAGCAGGTCGAGTTCGTCGAAAATGCCTCCCACGAGCTGCGAACACCATTGACCATCATTCAAAACAAGCTGGAGCTGCTGTTGACTACACCGTATGAAAAGATCATGGACAAGTTCGATCACATCGCCCTGACCTTGTCGGAGACGCGCAGACTGTCCAAGCTGACCTCGGATTTGTTGACCTTGGCACGCGCAGACTCCCATGAGACAGAGCTTATGAAGCAGACTTTTGACGTGGATACCTTTCTTCGCTCGGTATGTGAGCCGTATCAGGAACTAGCTGCATCACAAGAGAAGCATCTTTGGGTAGATGCCCAAGCCCAAACGACGGTTACAGCTGATAAAGCTCGCATCCACCAGCTCCTGGTCATCGTGCTGGACAATGCCCTGAAATATACTGGAAAAAACGATAGCGTCATCGTAAAAGCTTTTTCAGACGAACATAAGATTTGGATCGAAGTCAGCGATACAGGGATTGGCGTCAGTGACGAAGGTCTGCAGCAAATTTTCTCCCGCTTTTATCGCGAGGATCAAGCGCGCTCGCGACAGAAGGGAGGAGCCGGCCTTGGCCTGTCTATAGCCGAATGGATTGTGTCCAGCCATCAAGGAAGCATCCGGGCTTACCATAACGATCCCAGAGGTACCATCATCAAAATTATGCTCCCCAAGCAATAGCGTGGCGGCTGTCCGCGAAGGTCTTCATCAGACATTTGCGGGCAGCCTTTTTTTGTACGAAACGTCCTTTAAGGTTTTTTTAAGCTTTCATCCCTATACTCAAACACGAGCTAGAAGAAACGCTGGCAAAAAGGAGTGTGCATCAGCATGACAATCCCCAACCCGAATGCATTCAAGGGACGTGTGGAACTGAAGCATGAAATCACCAAAATGGACTGCTTTCTGCTGCGGCAAAATTTGCAGCATATCATGAAGCGGGACCCACATGCAGGCGCGGATGGTAAATATTTGATCCGCAGCGTGTACTTTGACAATTTTGCCGACAAAGTCGTGACCGAAAAAAAGGAAGGCTTTTACCGCCGCGATAAATTCCGTGTCCGTCTCTACAACCACAGTACGGATATCATCCATCTGGAGAAAAAAAGCAAGATGAACAACCTCTGCCAGAAGCAAAAATGCCGGATCACCGCAGAAGAATACGAGCGGATGCGTCACGACGATATCACCTGGATGCAGGATGACTCCCGTGATCTGTTGCGCGAGCTGTACGTCCAGATGACGATGTTTCAATTGAAGCCGATTACCATTGTCGATTATGAACGGGAGGTATTCATCTACGAGTACGGCAATGTGCGGGTCACCTTTGACAGCTCGGTCAAAACGAGCTTTCGCAACACTGATCTGTTGAATCCCGATGTGATTATGATCGACACGTTGGAGCCCAATATGGTCGTGCTTGAAGTGAAATATGACGAGTATTTGCCTGACATTATTAGCAAATTGCTTCAGGTATCAGACAGGCGGAAAAGCGCCATCTCGAAATACCAGATCAGCCGTATGTTCGGGTAAAGCAGCAAAATAACCAGGAGGAAACAACGATGAACAATACCTTTACGTTTAGTGATATTTTCAAATCCAGTTTTCTGGCGAATACGACCAATTTTTCTGTAATTGACTCCCTGATTGCCATTGCAACAGCTTTTGCCGTCGGTCTTTTCATCTACGCCGTCTACAAAAAAACCTTCTCCGGCGTTATCTACTCGCATACCTTCAGCGTTTCGCTGATCGTCATGACAATGGCTACAGCCTTGATCATTATCGGGGTATCATCCAATGTCCTGTTGTCACTCGGGATGGTCGGTGCTCTCTCGATTGTTCGTTTCCGGACCCCGATCAAGGACCCGATGGACATTGTCTACATTTTCTGGGCGATTGCTTCCGGTATTTTGTGCGGTGCAGGCTTCATTCCGTTGGTCATCATCGGAGCCATTCTGATCGGCTTGGTTCTCCTCTTCTTTATCAATCGTCTCACCGTCGAGAATCCATTTTTGCTGATCATTCGCTACAACGACGCTTCGATCGAGAACTCACTAGAACACATCGTATCCAAACAATCCACCAAACACTCCGTAAAGTCAAAATCTGCGACACCGGGAAACGATTTGGAATTAATCTATGAAATTCGCGTGAAAAAGAACGATACGCAATTTATGCAAACGATCACCAGCATGGAAGGCGTCAAATCAGCGATGATGCTCAGCTATGACGGCAATTTTACTGCATAGCGAGAAGGCTCCAAGCTAGTGAAGAAAGGAGGCCATTCGCTTGAAATCCAAATATCTCTATCCATCGATTGGCCTGATGCTGGTGGTGTTGATTACGGTTCTGGGCGTCCTCCCCAGCCTTCACGTCGCCGTCAGGGAACAAGGCCAATCCTATGTCACGGATGTGTTTGACAAGTCTAGAGTAACCTCCGTCGATATCTCCATTGCTGAAAAAGATCTGGCAGACATGCTGGAAAATCCAATGGACGAGACGATGTACGCCGCTGATGTGGTGATCAATGGCGAGAAAGTGGAAAACGTCGGTCTGCGGGTAAAGGGAAACATGACCCTGCGTTCGGTCGCACAGATGGAGGATTCAGACCGGTACAGTCTCAAAATCGACTTCGACAAGTATGTAGATGAGCAAAATCTGCACGGCCTGAAGAAATTGAACCTGAACAACAACTATACAGACCCGACTCTCATGCGAGAATATCTCTCCTATACGCTGATGCAGGAAATGGGCATCCCTACCCCCGCTTTTTCCTACATGTACATCACGATCAACGGAAAGGAATGGGGACTGTATCTAGGTGTGGAGGCCGTAGAAGAAACCTTTCTGGAACGAAGCTTTGCCGAGGGCAGAGGCGATCTGTACAAGCCAGATGGCGTTGGTAGCGACCTCAAGTGGATCAGTGACAATATCGCGGATTATACCGGACTTAATCTGAAGACGAATAAAGGAGACACTAACCAGTCTGCCATGATCGCCATGCTCGATGCGATCAATCATGCTGGCGACATCAAAAACGTGCTGAATGTCGACGAAATGCTGCGATATTTTGCGCTCAATACGGCACTCGTCAGCATGGACAGCTATCAGGGCACCATGAAGCATAACTATTATCTTTACGAGGAAAACGGCGTATTCTCCATCATTCCGTGGGATTACAATATGTCCTTCGGTGGCTTTGGAGGTGGAGGTGGACCCGGTGGAGGTGGAGGCGGCAGACAGCCACAGGCTGGAGAAATGCCAGACAGACCTGGCCAGCAACCAGGAAATCCCCCAGCCAATGGCCAACAAGCAGGAAAGGGCTTCCGGGGAATGGGCGATCCTGGCGGCATGGATATGGCAGCCAATTTTCTCGATGATCAGAACATTAACTTTAGTATTGTAACACCCGTCTCCGGTGTAACACTTGAAGATCGTCCGCTCTTGAATGCACTGCTGTCTGTCGATGAATACCGTGAACAGTATTACAAATACCTCGATCAGATCGCCACTCAATACTTTACAGCGGAGTATATCGGCTCCTTGACCAAGGAAATCGAAGCACTCATCAGCGATGACGTAGCCAGAGACCCGACGAAATTTTACAAGCTTGAGCAGTTCAAGGAAGGGGTATCCGGCGAGAAAAGTCTGGTTCAGTTTGTTGTCAAACGGGCAGAATCCATCCTGGCCCAGCGATCCGGCAAGCTGGTTGACGAAGTCCAAGCAAGCAGCTCCACAGGAGGACCAGGAGGCTTTCCAGGCCAACCACCTCAGATGGACGATAGACAACAGAACGCAGCGATGGGGGCACGTCCAATGGGCAGGCCGAATGACCAGCGGCCAACCAATATCGCCGGATCTTCGTGGGAATCGATCCTCGTCACATCTGCCCTGCTTCTTCTACTCATCATCATCACCATCCTTGCCTTTCTCTTTAAAAGAAGAAAAGAAGGATAAAAATCAAAGAGAGCACAATTTCCTCATCAGAAAAGTGTGCTCTCTTTTGCTTAATCCAACAATGCCTGCAACGTTTTCTTTTTCCAGTACCCTCGGTAATACGCCGACTGGGCCAGTAGATTCACCAGGAAAGCGATGGGATACGCCAACCATACACCTTGAATGCCAAGTGATGTGTAATGCGACAGCGTATACGCTACAGGCACCTGAATGAACCAAATGCATCCGATGGTAAAAATCGTCGGCCACATGACGGTACCGGATGCTCGCATCGTCGCAGAGATTGACATCGTATGACCAAGGATCATATAGCTCCAAAAAGAGATCATGATCAGGCTTTGTGCGATATCGACGGCTTCCGCTTTATCCAAAAAGACTCCCAGGATCGGTCTGGAGAACAAGTAAACCAGGACGACCAGCACTCCACCCATCAGGTAATTCAACTTGATCCCTGTATTCGTTGTAGACCCGATCTGCGCATGTTTTTTGGAACCGATTAGTTGAGCCACAAAGACGGAGATGGCAATCGAGACGCTCATCGCCGGGATTTGCACATAGCTGGCAATCTGGTTGACGATGCCGTAGGCAGCAGTTGCATTCGAACCATATTCGTTGACAAACGTAATCACAGCGATTTCCGACATGGCGAGCGAGACCATGCTGATGCTAGTTGGGATGGCTAGACGCAGCAAGGCTTTCAAAATCGAGCCATTCAACGAAAAATGCTTCAATACCTGACGATCGAGCTTGAGTACATGATCCTTTTTGTACAAGTACAAGATCAAAAGGGCACAGGTCAGCACGCCCGCTGCTACAGCAGCATAAGCAGCTCCGTAAAGCCCGTACGCAGGAAATCCCACCCAGCCGAAAATAAGGACAGGTAACAAAATCATATTGAAAATCGTATTAATCAGAAGAAAATAGAAAGGCGTCTTGGAATCGCCGACCCCGCGTAGAAATGTCGTGTAGACCAAATAGAAAAAGGTAATCGGCATCGACAGAAACAGAATGCTCGCATATTTTGTACTTTGTTCCAAAATATTCGCCGGTGTTCCCATCAGTTTTAAAATTCCTTCTGCAAACACGCTTCCGAAAATTCCTACTACGACAGACATGATCAGTGTAAATGCCAAGGTGACACCCACAACTTCCTTCATTTTTGCTTGATTTCCTGCACCATACGTCTGAGCAACGAGAATTGAGCTGCCGGACCCGATCCCGATCGCAAACGACAAAAGGAAAAAGAATAGCGGGAAAAATGCCGCTATGGCTGCCACAGAATCGATGCCCTGCGTCTGTCCCACTACAATCATACCGAACACTTGCCCCAGGGATTGCAAGACATTAGACAGGATTATCGGTACGAGAAAAACAAGCATTGGCTTTGCTGAGGTTAACCATCTCACCCAAATCCACTCCTATTCAGTTTTATAAACAAATATAATAAATGTTTGCTTTAACAAAGACAATAATTATATTCGTTTGTTTCATACACGGATTTTACTTGCCTCAAAGCACTTTGTCAACAACAAAAAAATGCCGGGTCCTATCGTCCGGCATCTCCATATCCCTACTGATCAAACAATGAAAAAAGCAGCCAAATCTCCGGCTGCTTTTTTCCTGTCAGTCCATATTCGTTTTCTTACTTCCAAGGCACCAGCTTGCGCTCCAACCATTGCAAGACGCGGTTGAATGTCAAGCCGAGCAAGGAAAGCACCAGCACCCCGACCATCAGCTTGGTGGTAATCATCAGGTTTCCGTAATGCAGTACCATCGAGCCAATCCCTTGTTGCGCAGCGATCATCTCGGCGGATACCAGCAGGAGCAATGAAGTTCCCGCTGCCAGCTTCAATCCAGCAAAGATCATCGGCAAAGATGCTGGCAGGATGACCTTGCGAATGACATTGAAGTGGTTGGAGCCAAACGTCACGGCTGCTTTGATCAGCATCGGATCGACGTTTTTCACGCCGGAAAACGTATTGATTACGACCGGGAAGAAGACCCCGAGTGCAATAATAGCCAGTTTGGGCGTTTCCCCGATTCCCAGCCAGAGAATAATCAAAGGCAAAAGCGCGATTTTCGGAATCGGATAGATGGAATACACGATAGGCGTCAAAATAGCGTCGGTCCATCTGGAGAAACCAAGAATCAGACCGAATATGATGCCAAGACTGGCTCCGACCGCATACCCCCCGCCAATTCGAACGAGACTGGCAGCCAGATCTTCATAAAGCTCTCCGCTGACGAGCATATCCCAGCCAGCGACCAAAATTGCGGTGGGGGCTGGCAAAAACAGCGGCGGCACAATCTCCAGACGACAGACAATCTCCCACAGTACCAATAGCACCGTAATTCCCAAAACAGCAGCATAGCTGGGGATCTTCGTCTCCAAAAAAGCAACGCGATTCGTAATGACTTGTCTTTGCTTATCCGGCATTTTTACCCCTCCCTCGACGCTTCCTGGGCATCGTGGCGAATGAGCTGCCAGATTTCATCGACATACTGCTCGAAGCGTATGCGATATTCGTCCTTATCTCGCCCAATTTTTGGCAAATCGATGTGAATCGTGCTTTTGATCTGGCCCGGATGACGGGAGAGAACAATGACACGGTCCGCCAGGTAGACAGCCTCTTGGATGTTGTGTGTCACGTAGAGCGTGCTCAAGCGAGTCCGGTCCCAGATGGTCAGCAGTTCCTCCTGCATGATCGTCCGTGTCTGTGCATCCAGCGCGGAAAAAGGCTCATCCATCAACAGCAGGTCGGGTTCAATCGCCAAGGCCCGGGCAATACCGGCGCGTTGCCGCATGCCGCCGGAGAGCTGCTTCGGATAGGCATTTTCAAAACCGCTTAACCCTACCATATCAATGTAATGCTTGCCCTTTTCCTGCTGTTCCTGCTTGCTGGCACCGCTCTCCTCCAGCCCGTAAATCACATTCTCATACACCGTACGCCAAGGGAATAAAGCGATCTCCTGAAAAACGATACCCAGATTCGGTTTTTTGTTATCCGTCCCTTCGAAATAGACAGAACCGTTGCTTGGTGACATCAGACCACCGACGATGTTCAAAAGGGTAGATTTCCCGCATCCGCTAGGCCCCACCAAGACGACAAACTCTTGCTGTTCAATAGCAAAATTGATGTTTTTCAGTGCCGTCACTTCTCTTTTTTTCGCGTCCACAAACGTTTTGTCTACATTCTCAATGACGATTCTCATAGGTTCACTTCCCTAATTTCTGCACGGCGTCTTCCAGAAGCTGTGTGTTCACCATCTCACTTGGGTCAATTTCTTTATCGATCAGTTTTTCTTTGGCATACCATTCTACTTGTGTTTTAATGTCAGACTCCAACAGTTTTCCGTCGCGGTCCATGTAAGGCAATCCTTTTTTGATCATGTCCGGCTCCTGGTCGGTGTACTTCGCGATAATATTGACTACTTCGTCGTAGTTCTCGCCAGGAACGATTTTGCCATCCACTTTGTTCAGCACGGCATCATAGTAGTAACGAGTCGATTTGGCATACGCCTTGAGGAAACGCTCTGCCGCATCCTTGTTGTCCGCAAATTTCGGGGAGAAGAAAATACCGGAAGTTTGGTATTCCATTTCGTCTCCAACCTGAGCGATCACTTTTCCATAGCCTTCTTCGACAACCGTAGAGATATTTGGTTCGTTCAGCAGGACAGCGTCAACTTGTTTGCTTTTCAGCGCTTCCATCAAACCCTTGATGCTGTTGAGCGGAACCAGCTCAATGTCTTTCAGCGTCAGGCCATGCTTCTCCAGCAATTTCCCTGCCATGTAGTGGTAGGTAGAACCTGTTTGTGTAATTCCCAGCTTTTTCCCCTTTAGCTCTTCAATGCTTTTAAGGGGTGAATCGCTTGGGTACAATAAAGCCGAAGAAGAGTAACCTGCCTGCTCCCGTCCTTTATCCGCCACAATCACCAGCTTCTGTCCACCTGCTACCATGTTGTACAAGCTGGCTGTAATACCGGTCGCACCCACGTCTACGCTGCCAGCAGCTGTAGCCACTGCGATCGGTTGTGCTGCATCAAACCACTTGGCTTTAGCATCGATGCCTTCTTCCTGGAAGAAACCTTTTTCAATACCGATAAACAATGGTGCTGAACTAGTGAGCTTCAGCATCCCGATCTCCAATGAAACGGCTTCCGGTGCTTGTCCTTGTTCTGGTTTCGGCTGTTCAGCCGTGCTTCCACTCTCTGACTTGCCACAGCCCGCAAGTGCCAAAGAGAGAACGAGGAAAGAACTTAGTGCGAATTTTACTGCTTTTTGCAATTCTCCCTACCTCCTACATAAATTTAGTACATGTTGATATTTTTAAAATATCATAACAAAAAATCTTGCTCCTTTGGACATCATATCGAAAAATCATTTTCCATTCAATTATTTCACCCTTGTTTACTGTTGGAAGATGCTCCTGCAGGATGAAGGCACAGCTGACATACAATAAGCTTTTAAAGCTCGGGGACCACAATAGCTGGATGAGGAAAAAGGAGAAAAAAGCAAAGGTATTTGGGATCTTGACCCAGGCGCTATGGAAAAGGCGGAACATGCTTTTTGGCCGCCGTTCCGCCTTTGGAATGGAGCCGGCCAGATCCCCCAGCGAAGATTCCAACTATCCTAGAGCGTTTTCTCCTTTTTCCTGCTCACCACTGCAGCCAAGACCACTACCAAATCAAAAAGGACGCGGATACATCAAATACCCGCGTCTTCATGCTGAATACAAAAGACTAAGGCTTAACTGCTTTCAGGCTTTCTTCCCGTATCAGCTCCAGCAACTCGAGCTTCAGCGCCAAAAATTCCTCGCTGCTCTTGTTCTGATAGTCGCGGGGACGAGGTAGCGGCACCTGGATATTCTTCTTCAAGCGTCCCGGCCTTGCCGTCATCACGTAGATGGAATCGCCCAAGAAAATGGACTCCTCCACGTCATGCGTGATAAATAGAATCGTTTTTTTCGATTCCTCCCACACCTTCAACAGAATCTCCTGCATGATCGCCCGCGTCTGCGCATCCAATGCACCGAAAGGCTCGTCCATGAGCAAAATCTCAGGCTCATTGGCGAGCGCACGCGCAATCGCGACACGCTGCTTCATCCCGCCGGACAACTGAATCGGATAGTGCTTCTCAAAGCCAGAAAGCCCGATCAGATCCAGATAATGCCCAGCGATCTCGTCCTGCTGCTTTTTCGGTACGCCTTTCAAATCCAGACCAAAGGTGATATTGTCCTTCACCGTCAACCACGGGTACAGCGTGTAGGACTGAAACACCATCCCGCGGTCTGGGCCAGGTCCGTGGATTTCTTTCCCGTCCAGGTAGACATTTCCGGTGGTTGGCTCCTCCAGCCCGGCAACTACGCGCAGAATCGTCGATTTCCCGCAGCCGGAAGGTCCGAGAATGGTGACGAATTCGCCTTCTTGTACCGTAAAAGAGGTTTGATCCAAAGCGACCACCTTGCCACTCTTGGTGGAAAAGACTTTGCCTACGTTATCGATCACTAATTTTGGCGTCGTTGTCATCTTATGATCCTTCCTTTCTCATCCAGGAGAAAGATGCGCGATAAATCATTTTGAAGATAATATCCATAATCAATCCCATAATACCGATAATCAGAATCCCGACAATAATCTTGTCAGGCTTGAGGAAGCGTGAAGCTTGCATAATCATGTAGCCAAGCCCCTCAGATGCTCCGACCAGCTCCGCTACGACGAGGTAGGTCCACGCCCAGCCAAATGTAATGCGCAGCGTGTCTACGATCCCTGGCATCGAAGCCGGCAGGATCACGCGTCGAAACAACTGCAGCTTTTTGGCTCCTAACGTATAGGAAACCTCGATCAATTCATTCTGTACATTCTTGGTAACGTCCATCACCATCAATGTAAGCTGAAAAAAGGTTCCGAAGAAGATGACCGCCATCTTCTCTCCCTCACCCAAACCGATCCACAGGATAAATAGCGGAATAAAGGCAGAAGCCGGCATATAACGAATAAATCCGATGATCGGTTCAAAAGCCCCTTCCATGATCCGCAGCGTACCCATCAGCATGCCAAGCGGCACTCCGACCAGAGCGGCCAGGACAAATCCGGAGAGGACACGGGAGAAGCTTATCCCGATATCGCCAAGGATTTCACCGCTTTGAAACATGGAAACGGCTGTGGACACAATCTTGTCAGGTGCTGGCAGGAACAGCGCGTTCACAAAACCCCCGTACGTGAGCACAGACCAGACGAGCAACAGCAAGAGAAACGTAGCAATCCCCGCCCCGGAATACAACGGTTTGGCGATCTCCTTTTTCGGGGTAAAGACATTCTTCCACATCTGTCATCCCTCATTTTTCCAATAAATAGATACTATCCGCTCTCATCGCCCAGTCCTTGTTTTGGCTTAGGCGGCATGAGAAAAGGAGGCCCGTTGGGGCACTCCTCTACAGTCCGGCAACAAACGTCGGATTCAGCACTTCCTCCACTTTCGGAGCTTGATCGATCAGCTTTTGTTCGAGATAGAAGTCGATTGCGTTCTGAGTCGATTGATAGATATTTCCTTGCTTGTCAGCAGTACCAAAGAGTTCCTTGTTCTCTTCCTTGTGCAAGAATTTCAAGCCCGGAACCGTACCTGTGAACTCTGCCAAATCGATTTTCAGACCTTTGGCCATGATCTCGTTGGACTCATCTGCATTTTCCTTCCAGTAGTCCATTGCATCAGCCATCGCTGCGACAAATGCTTTTACATCGTCAGGACGCTTTTCGATTACCTCTTTACGGAAGCCAACAGTATCTACAATGATTCCGGACAATTCTTTTGTCGTCACCAGAATGCCGCCATCAGCTTGGGAAGCTTTGGACAACCATGGCTCCCACGTAACTGCAGCATCGACTTGACCTGCTACGAAAGCAGCTCCCGCATCCCCTGCAGACATTTGCACCATTTCTACATCTTTATCGGTCAAATTGGCTTGTTTAAGGGCAGTCAATATGAGCAAGTGACTGGTAGATCCCTGTTCAAACGCCACTTTTTTTCCTTTCAAATCAGCGGGTGACTTGATGTCATTCTTGGCAATGATCCCGTCGCCGCCATAGGAGTCATCCAGCAGCCAAACCACCTGCATCGGCACTCCGGAAGCTGCCAGCGTCACCTGTACGTCCAATGCTGTCGCCATGCCGTCGACCTGTCCGCCAGCCAGTGCTGCCTTACGCTCTGCCAAGCCCTCGATTGTCGACAATTCTACGTTTACGCCGTGCTTTTCAAAAAGGCCTTTCTCTTTTGCCAGGAACAATGGACCATAGCCTGTCCAAGTTGGCAGTGTCACCTTGAGCGGTGTTTTGGAAGCATTCTCAGCAGGCTGGGCTGCCTGGTTGGAGCCTTCTGCCGGTTGGCTTGGAGCCGATGATCCAGCATTGCCACCGCCACATCCGACCAAGCCCACGCTCAGCAGTGCGGACAACAATAAAAATTTGAACTTCTTCATGGTACTTCCCCCTTATTTCTCTTCTTTTTCTATGATGTCTCTCATGGCGGCAGCGAAGGCTTGCATTTCTTCGGGCTGACCGATGGACACACGCAATGAGGTTGTCAATCCGTAACCTGCGAGATTTCGCACGATTACGCCGTGCTTTGCCAATTGATCAAACATGGTGCCACTGTCTCGTCCTGTGTCGACACAAACAAAGTTGGTCGCGCTTTTCAGGTACTTCATGCCCAATTCGTCAAACAGTTCGGCCAGAAGCTGTCTACCATACTGGTTAATTCGTCTTGACTCGGACAGATGTTGTTCATCGTCCAGACTAGCCAGCGCACCAGCCTGCGCTATACTGTTCACGTTAAACGGCGGTCGAACGTGATGGATCGCCTCGATCAGAGCCTCCTGTCCAATTCCGTAGCCGATACGCGCTGCGGCCAAGGAATAGATTTTGGAGAAGGTGCGGATCACGAATACATTTTTATACGTTTTGACGAACTCTACCGACGAGAGGTATTCCGGATCGTCTGCATATTCGTGATAAGCCTCATCGATGACCACGAGGACTTGCTCCGGCACACGCGCCAGAAAGGAACGCAGCTCATCCGCAGGAATCGCAGTACCAGTCGGATTGTTCGGATTACATAAAAAAATGGTTTTGGTTGCCGGAGTGATACGCTCGAGAATCGCATCCAGATCTACGCCCAGATCTTCCTTCATAGGGGAGAAAACGGGTTTTGCTCCCATCAGATGTGTAGATGCCAGGTACTGTACGAAGCTCACCTCGGGAATGATTGCTTCATCCTCTGGCTCCAGGAAGGTTTGAGCTACCAGAATGATCATTTCGTCAGCGCCGTTGGACAAGATGACGTTCTTCGCCTCGACGCCTTCCTTTTCCCCGATTCGTGCCAGCAAAGCGTCTCCAGTGGAGCTGGGATACAAATTCAACTGGAGCAGGGCTTCCTGCATCGCCTTCACTGCTTGGGGAGAAGGGCCGAGCGGATTTTCATTAAAGCTCAGCTTGTACACCTGTTCTTTGCCCAACGCCTGCTTCATCTCTTCTAGCGGCAAATCAGCCAATTGGCAGACATACGGCATCAGGTTCGGGTATACTTTGCGGACCATGTTCTCCAGTTTCATTGCTGTTTTACCTTCCTTCCGATTTGATCGGCTCCCTGTACGGCGTGAACCACCATGTCAGGCGTTACCGCAAACGGCATGTTCGCCATATCCTCGATCTCGACCGTCACTTCCCCGAGACGTTTCCAGTCTTCCGGGGTCAGATCTTTTACCGCCATATCTTCCAGCGTGTAAGGGAGTTCCACCTTTTGGTAGAAGGCAATCAGCTCGCGAATCTCCTCTTCACTTTTTCCTTCCAGCACCAGCTGGGACAGGATACCAAAGGCGACAATCTCGCCGTGGTAGGTATCGTGAATATCCGGGAAGATCGTCAAACCGGAGTAAATCGCATGTGCTGCAGCTGTGCGGCAGTCATCGCCACCGTAACCGCTGACGCTTCCACTGATCAAAATAATGCTGTCTATGACATCATTCACTGATTGGTCCACTTTCCCTTGCTTGATCGTCTCAATCGCAGAAGGACCTTTTTCCAGTAAGAGATGATAGAGCTCATTAGCCAGCCTCACAGCGCTTCTATTCAAAGCTGTTGGTTGGCTCTTTTTCACTGAGACGGAGGATTCGAACCATTTCGCCAACGTATCCCCGATACCGGCTACCAGGAAACGATGTGAGGCTTTCGCGATAATATCGGAATCGACCAGCACGACGCTCGGTGCCTTGGAGCGATGGCTGATTTCAATGAAGGTTCCTTCATCGTCATACATGATGGCGATTGGTGTAGCAGGCGCGCAGGTAGCCGCGATGGTTGGGATCGCCAAGACGGGAAGCTTCACTGCATAAGCGACTGCTTTTACAGTGTCGATGGCTTTACCGCCTCCCACTGCCACGATCACTTGAGGTTTTTTCTCCTGCACGATTTGGCTCAAGCGCTCTACCTGCGACCAGGAGCACTCGCCGCCGTACCATTCAAAACCTTTGTTTTCTACTTTATAAGTGTCCAAGGAGTTTTTGACCTTAGGCTCTACTACCGACAATGCCGTTTTCCCACCAATGAATAGGGCGGTATCACCAAATTCTTTGATGTAGGAACCGACTTCTTCCAATAATCCAGCTTCTCGTACGTACTTGGCCGGGCCTGGGATCGTATACATGCTGACATCTCCCTGTGGTTTTATTCATCATATCGTATGTTTATACAACGATATAATATCTTATGGTTTTACGAGTTATTTGTCAACTAAAAATAGATGAAAGAGTCATTATCGTCTGTCATTTATATTCATTCATTTTAGTTTATTATTATTGATTTGAGAACTAGTGAATGTGAATTTTTCTTGGAAATCCTTTCTTATTAAAAAAGTGCTGACCTTCATGAGTTGGTCAGCACCCGATAACGTTTCATTTCGTTCTATTTTTCGTGCGGAAATAAAGGCAACTCCTGCAGGAACAATATATCATCGCGCTCTGCAGCACTACCCTCTGCGAGAATGGCTGCACGAGCTACAACATGGCCCCCAGCTTTGTTAACCAATTCTTCGATTGCCAGCAAGGACTTCCCAGTGCTAATGACATCATCAATGATCGCTACACGCTTGCCCTTGATTTCTGCTGCATCTGCCCCGTCCAAGCAGAGAATTTGTGTTTTCTGGGTCGTAATCGAGACAACCTCGTTGATCAAAGGGGACTCCATATACGGTTTGGTGCTTTTTCGAGCCACATAGTATTTTTTCATCTGTAGCAGTCGCGAAATTTCAAAAATCAAGGGAATTCCCTTGGCCTCTGCGGTAATCAGCACATCCACCTCTGGCAGTTTTTCTGCTAAAAGCGGCGCTGCAGCCGTCACCAGCTCTGTATCTCCCAAAATCACAAAACTCGCGATGCTCAGGTCTTCCGCAATCTGGATGATCGGCAACGTCCTGGTTACTCCCGCTACTTCCAATGTGTATGTCTTTTCCACTATTACCCTCTCCTTTCATCTCTTACATGCCAAATACGCCAATCAAAGCTCTCATCAGCAACCCTGCCAACATCCCAAAGAAGGGGTCCGAAATCGCTGTAACAACCATAGTCATACCGCCTACGATGCTGGAAGACGGATCTTCGGTAGTCAGCGCAGCCATCGCATTGCCTGGAGCCGTTACGATCGCACCTAGAACAAAGAGGAAACCGGCGATCGACTCACTCGGAATATAGCGGCCGATTTTGGGCAGCAAGCCTGCAAACAAGATGGCAGCCATCAGGATCATCATCAACACCCCGGATGCTACCGGATTCGGAGCACCGGAAGTAGCTGAAATGATCGCTTCTACCGGAGCACCGCCAAACAATGCGGAAACCATATCTGCCACGCTGCTGATGATGGTCAGCGTATCAATGTTGACATCTGTATTGGCAATCTTTCCGTTGATTTGCCCAAACGCAATGTTGGCGCCGATATTGAGGCAGACCATCGCCATGGCACCGCGCCAGATATGGGATGCGAAGGACAGCTTTTGCAGCTTGAAACGATCATTTTCCAATGGCTTGATCGCCGTATCCTGCTTGAGAATATTTGAAACCAGACTGGCGAGAATCACTGAAATCGTGATGGTGTACACCAGGTCTTTCGTGATGAAATAAGTAATTAAGCCACTCGCCATCGAGGTGACACCAACAGGCATGTTATTGCGAGCCATGTCCCATGACACCTTTGCCAGCATAATGCCTACCCCGGCCATCATCCCATTGGTAATGACAGGACCGATAAAATCTACGATTTTTTCCAGAAGGCCAAACAAACCGATCACAGTCATGATGGCTCCCCCAAGGAAAACCATCGAGATCCGATCCCGCATATTTTTTCCCATCGTACCTGCCACGGCAATCGTCTCCGCTTGATAGGAAACGACCGCGACCGATCCGGTCATCGCATTTCCTGCCGCGCCTACCAAGAACGCCAAGGCTGTCGGGACAGAAGCAAAACCGAGCGACAGCGCAAGTAAGCCCTGCGGCAAGCCGTTGAGCACTACGCTTAATGCCGCGACAATATCTTTCCATTCCATCTCACTCGTACCCCTTTTCTGAATTTCCATGCTGTAGAACACGAATAAATACACCTTAAACTAACATGATTTCCGACCAATTTCAATATAAATCATTTAAACATTCGTGTTTCATGTGTTTGTGTATGAAAATAATGTCGAACGTTCGGTTTTTGCTCACTATATCCGAACACTGGCACCTATTCGCTCAGACCACTCTTTCTTTGCTATAATCAGCATGAAAAAAACAGCGAAGAGGATGAGCAAGCATCCCTCGCTGTTTCATTGGAGGCAGTTATGAAGTTACATAAGGGTGAAACGCTTTTTCGCCAAGGCGAATCAGGACCGCTCTATCATCTCAAAAGCGGTTTGCTGAAAATCCTGCGCGTGCACGAAGTTGGAAGTACGATTCTCGTAAATATCATCGTTCCGGATGAGATCATCCCGCATCACTCTCTAATCAGCCCGAATCCGTACTCGGCACAGCCATTGCTCTTGTGACCTGCGAGATTGAGATTCTGCCAGAAAACGAGTGGTACCCAACGTTGCAGCAAAATCCGGAAAAATACCTTTCCATCGCCAAGCAGCTTCAAGACAAGTTGCGGATGATGCAGGGTGTGCAGCATGCTGACCATCGGCGTCAATCCAACCCCTCCGCTTAGGAACACAATCGGACGGCTTTCCTCCCTATCGAGCGTAAACACTCTTCGCGTGGTTAAAAATATCCAGCAGTTCTGGATGATTGGCAAACAGCATTTGATAGAAGCGTTTTGTAATATCGGTACCACCGTGCACTTCCAATACAGGAACGGTAGATTTTATGATTTGGATGAACTTTACTTCTTGCATTCAGTATAGAAAAAAAGAGGTGACCCCACTGGATTGGAGTCACACGAAAACAGAACAATTTGTGAAAAGGAGTACACGTATCTTACTGTAACGACTCTGCTATCTTCTTGATGTCTTCTAGCGACAATTCACTCATGATTGTATAGATTTCACCCGGACCGGCTTCAAAGGTAAGTCCCATTCTCTCCGTCACATTTGGATTATGGGCGGAAGTCCCTGGGAACATGCCGACGTATGCCGTTGCACTGCCCAACATGGTTTCCTGTACTTGCTCTGGTTCAGGCACTCGACCATACGCTTCCGTTTTGAGATCGCCTTTGCGAATCATGATGGAGAGAGACGGAATTTCGTCACTGATGACCGTGTTATGAAGAAATACCATGGCCGATTCCTTACCTGGGAAGACGGTAATCGACAATTTCATCCCCTGCGGCAGGTTGGTTGGCACTTTGATCGGGAAGCCAATTTTTTCGGATGCCTGCTCCCGGGTAAGCGCACCTGATGAATCCATACTAATGATTTCTGGACCAAGAGGTGGTGTGCCTACCCCGACGGAATTGGCAATTTTGGTAAGTTCCTCTACTGCCAAACCCCCAGACAATTGATAAATAACTCCCGCATCCTCCCAAACGAGCACTTGGTTCTCGCCTGTATCTTTCTTTTTTCCGCTGATGGCTTTCCCTTTTTTCAATGGCAGCTCCGTCTTCTGTGTAAAAGCGGCTGCTTCATTCTGCAGGCTGCCTCTTTTCACTTCCAAAATAAACATGCCTTTCTGGAAGCTAACGTAGGATAAGCTCACCAGCCCGAATTTACCCGCATAAGAGGTATTCCCCAAATGAAATCCCTCGGGCACATAGGAAGGCTGCTTCACGGGAAAGCCTGCCTTTTGGGAAGCTTCCTCGACCGTGATCCCGATAAAAAGATCCTCCGACATTTGTGTTGCAGTCGTTGTCACGGTAGAGTTTGCCAACACCACCCCAGGTGTAACGATCGATGTCCCCACTACTGCTGTCGTCAATAATGCTGCTGCCAAAACCTTTTTCATTCCTCTCATTCCTCTCCCTGTTTTATCGTTCACCCTTTACTATCCCGGAACATGAAAAAACCTTACCAATTTCCATAATAATAAAATTTTGTAAAATCACTTTTTTCCGGTAACAATTCAATGGAAATTGTGGTACTACTTGTTAAGCCAATTTTTGGTGCCTGGTATGGATGTGTGCTGGGTACGAATCGGTCTTCACAGGGAGGCGACAAAGATGGAGGAAGATCAACAGTGGGTGTCTCTTGCCCTGAACGGGAATACCCAAGCTTACGCCCAGTTGATTGCCAAATACAAAAACAAGGTGTACGCGATCGTGTATCGCATGGTGCATCAAACCCAGGATGCGCAGGATATTACACAAGAGTGTTTTATCAAGGCTTATCAGTACTTATACAGCTATGATTCTTCGCGAAAATTCTCTTCGTGGCTGTATCGGATCGCGATCAATCACTGTCTCAAGGTGAAGGAGCGCAATAAGCATAAACAGACTGATCCTTACGCGCATCTGGAGGATGTCAGTCTGCCAAATCCGGTGCATCCCGAAACGATCTACTTAAAGAAGGAATCTGCTAACGAGCTTCGTCAACTCATCGACCAGCTCCCCGAGATGTATCGGTTGATTCTGTTGCTGCGCTACATTCATGATCTTTCCTACCAGGAAATGAGCGAATTATTGGACATTCCTCTTAACACGGTGCAAGTTCGTCTGCATCGAGCCAAGCAAAAGCTGCGCGAACTGTATCAGCAGACAGAGAAAGGAGGGGCGTACCGTGAAGTGTCAAGACATTGAGAAAAACATCATGGCTTATGTTGACAACGAAGTCGCCAAAGAACTTCGGTCTACGATCGAGGCACATTTGCAGGAATGCCCATCCTGTCAGCAATGGATCCATATGCTCCAAGATGAGGTCGAGGCCATTCAAGCAGCCATGGCTTTACCTCCGCTTCCGGATTCCTTTGAAGAAGATGTAATTCGCCATCTGGAATGGATCGCGGCAACAAATGAACCCTCGACCCCTTTGCCACCACGAAAAATGCGTCGTAAACAACATCGGAGGAATTGGAGCAAATTGGCCATCGCTTCCATCGCCTCTCTATTGGTCATGCTGCTGGTAGGGACTGCGGTATCTCCCACATTCGCCTCTTACGTCTCTTCCTTCCTGACTCGTATCGGAGGGGATTTGGGGCTGAAAAAGGCCGCTGAACAAGGGTTTTCTACACCCGTAAATGCCTCTGTCACGGACCAGGGAATCACGCTCAAGATCAAGGACATTCTAGCAGACCCCACAAGGCTGGTCGTCACGTATGTTTTGGTCGATGAGCAAGGAGAAATCTTGCCAGACTTGTACTTCGAGACATACGGACCCAATCAGCTCTATGTCACCGACGAAAAAGGAGAGAAAATCGTCGAGAGAGCTCGCTACCAACGCGGAGAGCAATTTGCTGACCTGACCTTTTCGCTTCACAACCCGCCCAACAACATCGTCGTTCACCTGGACATCAAGGAGTACGGCTCACGGGAGGTAAAACCGGTTCAGTGGAGCTTGCAAATACCGATCGATATTGAAAAAAGCATGACGGCAAGCAAGACCATTCCGATCCATCAGTCTTTTACGACGCCGCAAGGACTTAGCCTGTATCTAAAGCAGGTGACGTATGCCCCAAGTGCTACTCGACTGGAAATGGAAACAAATTGGACAGCGGAAGCGAAGGAGCGTATCCGAAAACTGGCACGTGAGCGATTACAGACAGATCTGGACGAGAATATGCTTCGTGACCTGTACGCTCATAAAATCTCGTACCATATTGAAAATGAGCAGGGTGAGATTTATGCGGATATGGTGCCGTTTTCGAACAACCAGACCAAAACCGTATCGCTGGCGGAATACGAAGTAGGAAACGATACGGAAAAATACGGATGGTACGGATCATTCGTACCGAATGAGGGGAAAGAAAAGCTGTTTTTGGTACTGAATGAGATCACGGTGAACGAGCCCGCTGACATCTCTCTCGCCTTTCAGCCCAAGAAGCTGGCAGAGCAGCCGTATCGTCAGCAAATCGGAGACAACACCTACACCCTCTCCCCCCTTGTTCAAGAGACAGTAGACGGGACGGGGGAAAAGGTCTGGAAAATGGAGTTGGATATCGTCGGGACTACAACAGCTTGGCCGAAATGGGTCCTGCGGGATGACAAAGGCCGCTCCTATCCCGTCGCAATCGACTATCAGCGTTCTCCCATCGAAGGGTCCAGTGCTGGTGCCCATGTAAAGGAAACGCTGCTGATCAAGGATCTGGACCAACTGCCTTCGCAATTGACACTTGTGATGCAAACACAGAAAAAGACCTATGACAACTTCCAATGGCGAGTGGAGATCCCTTCCGCTCCTTGAAGCCGACAAAAGGCAAGCAGGCCCATATCGATGAAGGGCCTGCTTCGCTTTGTTTACCTGTATGATCTGCCTTCCTGCTATCCACGAAATCGGGATATTGTTTCATCTGCTAGTTTATGGAGTGCTTGGAGAGATCAATTGCTGAATCGTTTGAGCGGAAGCATCTGCTACCCAGATCTTCCCCTGACCATCCACCTTCACAGCCACTGGCATCGAAAAAGACGAACCCAAGGTCGTAACCTTCCCTTGATGCAAATATCGGATAGCGTGATTCATGCTGTCAGCGATCAAAAGTCCCCCGTCCGCCGTCATGGCAAGCCCTTTGGGAAATTGAAATCTCGCCGATGCCGCTTCCCCGTCGGTATACGCCCCCACAGCGTAGAGCTCGTCCTTCGCATAAGGTTCGGCCCCTCCTGCCACCGTCGTTACCGTCTCGTTCTTCAAGTCGATATAGCGTATCCGCTGATTGCCCGTATCACTTACATAGAGATTGCCCGCAGCATCCAGGACGATGCCGGATGGTTCATTGAATTTGGCTTCGCTTAGCTTTCCATCGCGAAAATCGCCCGCACTTTCGAGATAGCCGCTAGCCAGCTCTGCCGTACGATCAGACAAGCTGTTCAGCGTAGTTACCCTGCCATCGGGAGCAATTTTGCGAATCGCATGGTTTAGCGTGTCTGCAACATAGACCGTGCCATCCTCTGCTACTGCTACATCGCTTGGCGAATGAAGACGCGCTTCTTTTCCGACGCCATTTTTCGCACCCTGCACCCCGTCACCAGCAATCGTGACTACTCCCTGTGGGGTTATTTTACGGATCGCATGGTTCGCGCTATCCGCTACATACAAATTCCCGTTCTGATCAACAGCCAAGCCCTGTGGCTGATGAAACATCGATTGGTTCAGCGGTCCGTCCAGCAGCATGCCCGCCGGAAAGCCTTTTTCGTCGCGAAATACGGTAAATCCGGCATACGTGCTTACTGTACCCGCAGCGATATTGCGGATCAGATGGTTGCCCGAATCCGCGACAAGGACGCTGCCGTCAGGTAGTACCGCCAGTCCCGCAGGCTGGCGGAAGGAAGCCGAGGTTGCAGGGCCGTTGAGTTCCCCGACGGCTCCGCTTCCGGCAATCGTGATTGCCTGGGGTGATGTTTGCTCACCCACTGTTGGTGTCAGCGTTTCTGCAAAAGCTGTATTGGTTACCAGCAGGCTTGCCATCAAAAATGTCGCCCAAATGGAAATTTGTTTCGTTGGAGCTGTGTTCCTGTTCATTGGGTCTTTCCCCCCTTTGCTTGCGAATGTTTATAATGATGTTTCAACTGTTCGCACTGTTTTTTCTCCCACTGCGATCGGTTCGTCAGGTCCAAAAGGCCAGGCTTCAACTCGGATTACATACTCATTATCTAGTTCCAAATCGGTAAACGTGAAGCGAAGAGGTGCATCATACGCTACTTCACCCACTTGTTGATGATCTTTTATAATCCGGAACTCATTATTACGCAGATCGTAAGACCACGTAATGGTAATGGAATCTGGAAGGACTTTCTCTACATGTATGTTAAACGTTTCATACCCTGGCTGTTCCGGTATTTCATCTTCAAAGAAAAAGCTTGTCTCCCCTCCAGCCAAACGCCTACCATTGCTATCAAAAGCAACAACGCTTACCCAATATGTTCCAGGCCACAATTCAGAGTTATCTAGCTCAAGCTCACTTTCCTCTACCATCTCGCATCCATTCAGACTATCTCCCTCAACACAAACTTCATACTTCGCAGCGGCAGCGATCGGGTTCCAGATTATCTTCGTGAATTGATCCTGTTGATTGATTTCAATGTTGAGTCTCTCGTAGGTAAACTTCGTGTCCCCCTTCGCCAGTACCATATCATTTACGCCAAAAGCGGTGACGGTTACAGTATACTCAATCCCCTGTGGCACCTCAGTAAAATAACTGGTTTCTTCTCCATCCTCGATCCAGACGCAATCCCTGTCAGTCATGCAAACCTCATAACCTACTGCCCCTTCTACCGGATCCCATCCAATGATAACCATACCGCCGAATCCCATTTCAATCGCAATATCAATTGGTTCCGGTTTTGGCTCTGGTTCCGGTTTCGGCTCCGGTTTTGGCTCCGGCGGCACAACACCCAGCAAGAAAGAATTGGTCTGCGTTGCATAGCTGCCGGACTGGTCATAAAACTTCGCAACAAAGGAATTTTGCATCATCGAGGAAGTATCGCTCGCCAAGGTGACCAGCACGTCGCGGGAACCTGAAAGCTTACTGCCTGCAACGCCCAATTGCTGCCAACCATCTACAGATGGAATGTCGAACCGATACGTCTTGCCGTTTTCCAATGTTACTTCATTGCCCGATGCGCTTTGAATCGGTCCGGTAAAAGAGAGCTGGATGTGCTGGCTGTCCGCTACGCTCGCTGAAACGGTACTAAATGTCCAGCTTTTCCGCTCACTGTCGCGCATATTGTCTGCTGCGGCGTAGGCTTCGATGCTTCCTCCGCTTGCGGTCACACCAGATTCATAGCGGGTGAAGTTGCCATTTTGCCGATAGTAAATGACTGCTCCCGGCGTGGAGCTCTCCAGCGTCACCCATGTACCGGAATCTACTAATCCGCCGCTCGGCTTAGCCACTACCGCAGAAGCCTGTGGCGCGTGAAATATCCCATATGTGGAAAAGTGCTCGACGCTCGCTGTAGCCACACCACCCTGAACACTCGTGGTGCTCACGTACTCCCACTTCTGATCCTGTTTTTTGTAAAATACACCAACATCGTCTGTCCTCTGTCCTGGCTCGATCGGATAAGACAACGTCACTGGATGCGTAATATTGATCCCCTCAAAGGTAAACTGCAACACGAGACCCGCTGGTGACAATTGACCGCTGGTTACGCTCACCTCATTAATTCGCACGGTAGCGTTGTCAGGAATACTGTTGGCACCCAGATCAAGCACAAAATCCTTATCAAACTGGATTGGCCCTTTCGTTAGGTGGATCGGCTTGCCAAAAGGAGCCACCACATGCAATGTCAGAACGATCTCTTTGTCGTAGTTCTTTACCTTCCCTACGATTCGGTACGTCCCCGTCTTACGGGTATCAATCTGTGGCTGATCCCATTCTACAAAGACCCTGCCCCGAGTCCCGTTGCTCATCTCTGCAGTGACATAGATCGGAAGCTTGTAAGATGCCGCCAGTTCGACTTGTTCCTCCAGGTTGTCAACATGGACGACCGTGGCTTCACTCTCTGGATCTTTGTCTTTACCTGGGGAGCCTCCCGAACCACCGGATCCACCGGATCCACCTGAACCTCCCGAGCCGCCTGAGCCGCCACCAGAACCAGTGGAAGGATTCACTGTCCCGCCACCTGCCGAGGTACCGGATTTGGCCTTTTCCTCCAGCCTTTCACGCTCTTGCCTTAGGACCGCTTCATTTTCCCGAAGCAATCTCTCCTGTTCCTGCTTGATCCGCTCCAACAAATCTGCGGAAACCTGATTCTCACGGGCTTGCTGGGCTTCCTGTGCCATTTGTCTACGGCGTTCTTCCAGCTCCAACAAACGATTGCGCGCATCCTGCTGCTGCTCGTTCCACTTGATCGGGTCAATAACGCCGCCAAGCTGAATTTTCCGCTGCAATTCCTGATTGGCTTCGTCCACCAATTGAGATATATCTTGTTCGCTTACAATATCGCTGTTAATGGCCGCCTGGATGAGCGAATTGACCAATGTTCGCATATTTTTTTCGTATTGCTCCAGATCTTCCTGCTGATTGAGATGCAGCTGCGGGAAGCTTCCCCCAGAGGCACCACTCGCAAAGCTCTGACGTACTTGCTCAATCCATTGGTCATGCTCGAGATCCATCATCGCCTTGTGCCGGATCAACGCTTCAATCACTTCCGGCGTCAGGTTCTGAACAACATCTTCCGTCATGATAAAAGACGCTTGGGATTCAGGCGGAAGTGCAACATCGCTTCCGTAAAATGAACCCTGCATCAACGGGTACACGTTGGTTAGCCCGCGATCAGCGGAATTCTCTGTCTGCACGATCCCGGACGCGACAAAAACACTGCTTCGTCCGGTTATCGGGTCAACGGTTACATAGAATTGGGTTCCACGGACCCCCATGATGGCGGTAGGCGTTTTGACCGAAAATTCATCCGCCTGATTGGTTAAGGATTTCACTTTCATATAAGTGGAGCCTGTTGAAACCTGGACATTGGTCTGCTTTCCATCGATGGAATCCTGCAGTTCCGCAAGTGTAACCTCTGTATTCTCCCCGACAGTAATCTCATCCTGATGGTCCACGATCGAAAGGACAACACTTGATTTAGCCTCGGTCGAGATCTGATCGCCTTTATTTAGGCTCATACTCTTGAAGGCCTTGTACGCTTTCGTGCCCCCTGCTTTCTTAATCATCACTGTGCCTGTCACCTGTTCAACCTTGGCGACCCGCGCTGTCTCGGCATGCGTGACTGTACTCATCCCTGACAAAAGCAAGCAGATCAGAATCCCCGCTGCAATCCATTTTGCTAGGCCATCACGCAGCCCTAATAGGTTCTCCATTTCCTATCACTCCCCCACACTTCTTTTTACTTCCTCGCTGTCAGGTTGCTTGATCCATCCTTCCACCTCATACAAGAGGATGGACGCGCTTTTGCCTTTCATTTGCCTCTCCCCAACTTCCCGATACGAGAATAAATCCTTTGTACGCAGATAGGTCTCCTCAGATACGAGAATTTGATTGGCTGCCGAATTGGACTCGATGCGCGCCGCTGTATTGACGGCATCACCAATCGCTGTATAATCAACCCGCAGGTAGGAACCTATATTGCCAACCACCACTTCACCCGTGTTAATTCCGATCCCGATACTCACCTCGACCCCGTATTTTTTCAGGATGTCGGCTTGCACACTCTTCATGCCATTCTGAATATCGTAGGCAGTCTTGACCGCATGGTATTCATGATGAGGCACGTCCAACGGAGCATTGAAGAGAATCATGGCTGCATCACCGATGAACTTGTCAATCGTCCCTTTGTTCGCCAAAACCTGATTGGTGATCATGTCAAACATCATATTGAGAAAATCGACAATCTCTTCCGGACGCAGTTTTTCGGATAAGGGAGTGAAGCCGCGAATATCCAAAAAGAGAATCGTCAGCTCCTTGTTGACGCCCCCAAGCGGCAGCTCCACGTCGCTTTTCGCAATCTGCTTCACCAGTTCCGGCGATAAATAACGGCCAAACTGCTTCGTGATAAATTGCTTCTGCTTCATTTCAAAGAAGGTCTTTACAGCCAGATTCACGACATAGACCAACCAAAGCGCAACGAGCGGGTAGACCACATCCAGATAAATTAAGTACTGCTGAAAAAGGATCCACTGCCCGCCTAGCAAAATCGCGGTAATGAGAAAATGAAGGGCTACGCTCGCTACCGTCTTGGTTCTCCACGTCAACAACACCGACAAAACCATAACGACTAACATGAGGGCTAGGATCACCAGATCGCTGATGACCGTGATTTTTTCATGGCGCAATAATTGATCCACGATATTGGCGTGAGCGTATACGAGGTACATATGGTTGTCTACCGGCGTCGGTTTGGCATCTTCACCCGCTGCCGCGATGCCGATCAAGACGATTCGGTCTGTAAAGGTTTCTGCCGGGACCTCGCCGCTGACGACCATATAGAAGGGGATACTCATAAAATCCTTGGTGGAATTGTTATACTTGATGTTCATCTCCGCCTGCGGATGGTCAGCCAGATAATCCTTTACATCCACCCCATACATTTCGGCGATTTTATAACCCATCGACGGAATCGGCCCCTCAGGCGTATCCAGCATCAGCCACGTCCGCCGTATAAAACCGTCCTCATCGATCGCGGCGTTGATATGTGCCGTTTTAGAGGCCGCAGCAATCTCCGGAATCGGCTTGTTCCATTTCTGTCCCTTGAGCAATTCGCCTCTTTTTACCAGTGTCTCCTTGCGAAAGAAGCTCTCCATCTCCACGGTGGAAGGGATAATGACCTGGTCATGCTTCGCCAGTTCCTCCGCAAAAGCTTCGTCCATAGAGGGATCGTCGCTTTTGGTGGCAAAGGTGATGTCGAATGCTACTGCCTTGGCACCCGCTACCTGTTGGAGCAATGGTATGTAGATGTCGCGCGACCATGGGAAGGTGCCGATCAGATCCAGGGACTCTTGGTCGATTTCAATCACGATAATATCTTCATTCGGTTCATGCTTCATGGTTGTTTGCTGGTTGTAATCATAGAGGGCCCGGCTTAGCACTTGGAAGGCTCCCGTGACAAAAATAGCCAGACAGATCAGCAGGATCAAAATATTGCCGACCACCAGGAAGCTACGAATTTTTCTATTCATAGGGTGTTGTTCTCCCTCCCTACAGGTTTACAGCAATAGCCAGGATAATCAGATGGAAAGTCTGATCCACGATGATCATCAACCATTTGCTGCGGTCATCTGTAACACGCATCACCCGTTCGTACCAGAACCGGACCACACCTCGCCGATCCAGAATCACATGGGTAAGAAAAATAAATCCAATCGCCCACCAGGAAAGGCCATCCGGTAAAAATAGATACCCTGCCACACCGACAGCCACCGTATATACGAAGCAGTGCGCCAGCAGAGGTCGCCATTGCTCTGCCTTGTATTTCGCCATCCATTCTGTCTGCAATAAATAATCCCCGACCAAATGGGCTAGGAACAATACATCAAACTGGCTTAATGCATTCACTTCCCTCTCGTCTCCTTTATGGGCAACCGCGAGCCGATTGCACCTTCTCAATTTCCGCCCACTCCTGCTATCGCTTCCTGCGTCTGCATCAAGCGAAGTCTCGAAGCAAGCGACTGGATCATGCTGCGGATGACGGTTTCATCCCCGTAACAAAAATCGTAAAACACTTCATCACGGATCTTCACTAGTACGGAAGTCTCCAGCATTGTCACAGTTGCAGATCGCGGCGCCCGCTCCAGTAGAGCCATTTCCCCAAAGACATCTCCAGCGTGAAGCTCCGCTATTTTCCTACCTTCCCGCTCCACGCTTACGCTGCCTGAGATAATGCCGTACATGGCGTCACCGGGTTCCCCATATCGGAGGATCGTCTCTCCCGCCTGTACCGTCACTTCCTCCGTCAGCTCCGCCAAGGCTGCCAACTGTGCGTGAGAAAAGGAAGCGAACATCTCCACCTTGAGCAGGATCATCATTTTCTCCGTAAACGACGATTCTCCCTTCGACTCCGCCGACTCCCGTACAAGCGGTGATTCCGTAAGCTCTGTCCGAATACGTTCTTCTATCTTCACCTGGGAGGAATGGATGTCTTCATTCAGCCTGCGAATCCTTCTGCTCAGCATGCCGGCAAAGCTGACAGCTAATTCCACATTGCTGCTAAGCAAATCGTAAAATGCATCTTTCCCAATCATGCCGAGAATGGCGGGTGTCGTGGAGATGATGGTTGCGGTCCGAGGAGCGCGGTCAAATAGCGACATTTCACCGAAAAGCTCGCCTTCTCTCAATCGATTTACCCTCTGGCCCTCCCTGATGACATCAACTTCCCCATGCAAAATCAGGTACAGGGCGTCGCCGATCTCTCCCTCTCGAATGATTGTCGTTCTTGGATGAATTTCCTTTTTATGGAAATTATCCGCCAGCTTTGCCAGAATGTACCCCGGCAGTTCCGAGAACGAACTAGCTTTCTTCAGAAAGCCTACTTGTGTGATCCGTTCCTCCTCTTCGCGGGTCAGCGTCCTTTCATCGCTTATGCCCGTGATGGCGGGGTTCCGTTCGCCTTGATCAAGCAGGCAGGTTTTCAGCCAACCATCCGCCTTTTCATGCAATGCTGCCCATATGTGATCCTCAGAGTCTACTATGACCTTCTGGTTGTCGTAGTTGGCGACAATGACAGGCATGATCGCCGCCCGGTGTTGCTTTTGCAACAAATTGTCCATGGCCTCGAGGGCATTCCCCCTCTGCCTTGCATCCCCGCTCTCCAGATTAAATCCGATCGTTTCCATCATTCTTCTGTCATAGAGAAGGGACAAAAGAGCGAACAGGTTGGACAATGAAGTCTTCTTGTCGTGCATCAGGGCATCGCTTAGCAATGCAACATCGGATTCCGGCCGTTGTTGAAGGACCTGGAGTGCATACAGACCATGCTGCACATGCTTAGCCTCAGATTCGATCAGAGCAAACAAAGCTCCCGGTTCCTCCGTACGATATGGGACAAGCCTGGACAATGCTTCCACAATACTCGCTCGAATACGCGTCGACGCCTTCTCGTACGCGTGCAGCAAAAAGCGATACGCGTCACCAGATGGGTATTGTACCAGGATTTTGGCGGTGTACTGCCGGATCGCTTCATCCCCATGCGAATTTTCCCATTCCTTTTGCAGATGACCGAGCAGGGTATCCAAGGGAAAAGAAGTAAGGGCGGCAATCGTCTCTTTTTGCACACCTGGTTCCCTCAGTTGCATCAGGACATCTGGCAGCAAACGAGGGTCCGCAAGCTTGCCCGCGGCTGTGATCGCCTGGCGTCTTGTCAACCTGTCCCGGCTTTGCATAAGCTCTCGTAATGATTTGTACAACGAATCGTCCGGACTGCCGCTGCCGCATTTGATCAGTCCATAGATGGCTGCAACACGGACTTCAGCAGCTTCATGCTCCAAAAAGGATGTAAATAATGATGTATGTTTGTTATCGGCGGATGCCGCCATCGCTTGGATAACCTTTGCCAGAAGCGAGCTGTTCTCCGATTGGAGCAACGGTTGCAGATACGGTATCCACTGCTGCTTGCCTGCTCTCTCCATATATTCCAGTGTCTCGATTTTTAGCGCAAGCGGGGTATCGGCCAAAAGGGCAACCAGATGCTTTTCCATGCTGTATTGCGGAATTTGCGCCAGCAATCGGAACGCATGGAGCCGCTCGGTGTCCGTCCTGCTTCGATCCTCCATGATCTTGGCTAACAAGGGTGCTTGGATCAAGGAGAAGTCCAAATCCGCCAGGCTTCCTTGTTTTTTCCTCAATGTAGCAAGCAGCATCTGCACATACTCCCGTTTTACGGGGAAAATGGCCAAGATGGCGATAAGCAGCATGATCGCAGAAATCACGCTAAAGCTGGTCAGTCTGATCTTATCTGCCATGAAGATGAGCAAGAGAGCCGCGACGCCGCTCATTCCGTAATCAATGACTCCATCGACCAGCCCCTTCGCTTTTCCGCGCAAATGGGCCGGAATCGGGAAGTACATCAGTTCATGCACGGATGTATGAATGGTCTCGGCAAACGCGCGATAGCTGACCTTCAAGACGACGGCTGTCATCAGAACCGGAGCCAGGAAAAAGGCGATTGAGCTGAACAGCATGGACAGGGGCATGACGAGAAAGGCGGGCACAATTCCATAACGGGTGAGCAAACGTGTGGATACAAATACTTGAAAGATAAGGGCAATCACACCTGTCACACTGTAAAACATGCCCAGAAAACTTGCCAATTCCGCATCTGACAAGGCTTGTCCCAGTGTCATCTTAAATTGGTAGTCAGTCAGTGTGATCGTGATAGAAATGGTACCGATAATGATGGCGATGTATTTGAGAATGGGTAGTTGTTTGAATAGATTTCCTTGAGGAGGAGGTTGTTCTGATACTTTCTCTTCCTGGGGGCGGTGATCCGAAGTGTATATCCCTGCACGAGGAGCTGCTTTTCGTTGCAAGCTTCTGACAAACCATACGCCGAGAACGACGAGGGTGGCATAGACGAATACTAATAATTCCGTACCGAAAATAGGTGCCAGCGAACTGGTGGCAAACCCGCCGATAATGGTACCGGCAACACCTCCTGCCGCTACTGTGCCGATGTGGCGTTTTGCGAGCCTTGGATCGAGGACCGTTGCCATATACGTGTAAAAGGCCATCATCAACAGCACCGTGTTTGCTTCATACCCGACAAACATCACGGGGTAGATCCACGCGACCCCCGTCTTTAGAAGCAGGCCAGTGACAAGCACGAACCCTCCTACACAGAGAATCGAGCCAATCAGCAGATGGTAGGCGGAAATGCGCTCCGAGACCTTTTGAAAAAGGATTCCGACTAAAACGACGACAACCGTTATGTACAGGTACATATAACTGAGTTGGGCCATATCATAATGGCTCAAAAACAACGTGTCCGCAGCTGCCGAGCCCATCACGGAGGACATCATGATCACGGTGTAAAAGACAGTTAGCAAAATGACATTAGGCAACACCAAGTCATGTTCTCTATTCTCTTGCCCGCGGCCGAACAAGCGCTGGATAACGCTTTTGATCACTTCTACTACCTCGTTTCCGTATTTTGGCGGTCACCCTACGCTGTATTTACCGCATGACAAAAATAGGGTATTCTTGACCAAGGACAGGCCTTCCTGCCTAATCCACCTTTCCATTGTAAATGATTTTTGGTACAGAATGATTATTTTTTTAGGAAAATTTGCAAAATCGGATTGGGGTGCGATATGAGCACATATATTTCTGTCTGTTCTACAGAGATGTATCAACAAACCTATCTATCTTTCCTACTGGAGCATTACGAACAATTATGCCTTCCCTACTCTTTTCCTGTCTCCCTCAGCTTTCTCGCAAGTCCCTTGCTGATGGATAGAGAAGCCTTCCTCTGCTTTAACGATGACGACGAGGTCATTGGCTCCTTCTCGTACATATACGGCACCGGTGAGAACCAGTACGAAGACAAGCATGTCATTCAGGTACAGGTCGTCTTTTTTCGTGAGGAGTACCGCGTCACCCGTCTCTTTCTGCAGGCAATCCAGTTTCTAATCGAGCACATCACTGATTTGGAGGAGGATGTGCGCGAGCTGCGGTTCTGGGCTCCAGAAGATGAAAAATTGCGTCGCTTATTTTCCAAAATCTCCGAAAAAACAGCTTCGGTGGACACCGTTTTTGGACCCATCGATGAATACCGCACCACGTTTTCCGACTTGCAAGCGTATGCCGCCAAATTCCGTCATGAGGCTTTCTTGTAATCGGATGAAGGAGAAGTTGACATGCTGATCGTCCTCAAAAACCTGTTTGGCTACATGCGTCCCTACAAGCTGCTGTCCACTCTTTTTTTCTTCACGCTTTTTCTGGACCTGGCGTTCGTATCTTTTGCCCCGCTCAGCTTCAAAATCATCATCGACCAAGCGATCGAACCTAAAAATATGAAAGCCTTCACCATCATCATGACCATTCTTGGCACTGCCGGCGTGATCTGCCTGTGTGCCGGCATTCTGAGTGACTACGCACTGGCAAAATTAAATACGCGGATTCAAAATGACCTGCGCAAGAAACTGTTCGCTCATCTACAACACGTCCATATTGACTACTTCCAGAAATCTCGCTCCGGTGATCTGGTCTCTTTTTTTTCGGTCGATCTACCTGCCATTGAAAGAGCGATGGCGGTGATCCTCACCACCGGGATTCAATCACTGACCGTCGTGCTGATCAGCACTGTTGTGTTGTTCACCTTGGAGTGGAGTATGGCCCTCTTTATCCTGGTAGGAGCAGCTATCATTTTTGCGGGTCCGTACCTGCTCGGCCGACGCGCGCAAGAAATCAACGCAGATTACAAGGCTCAGTTCTCCGAGATGACAAGCGACATTCAAGAAAATATGAAAGCCCAAAAGGTGATCAAGGGCTTCAATCTGCAGCAAATCATGATCGACAAATTCAATGAACGTCTCCAATTCCTGTCCGTAAGCAGCTACCGGAAAAACGTCATCGGAGCCAAGTTGGAGCGGATTCCGATGACGAGCCTTTTGGTCATCAACTTTACCATCATCGGATTTGGTTCGTATCTTGCGCTAACAGGTCATATTACCTTGGGTTCATTGGTCGCATTTTTTACGATGTATACCTCCATGGGCAATTCCGTGTTTACCCTGACCTTCACCCTGCCTGTCTTTACGGATGCACAGGTCAGCATGGAACGAATCCAGCAGGTACTGAATCAACCCTTGGAGGCGACAGGCGAATCCAAGGTCGATCCATCCGCCATGCAGCATCCCTCCATTGACGTCAACCGCGTCACATTCGGCTATCAGCCCGAGCAGCCAGTCCTCAAGGATATTCAGCTTCACATCCCTGCTGGAGCGACGGCAGCCTTCGTCGGATCGAGCGGCTCTGGAAAAAGCACGATGGTCCAGCTTCTGCTCGGCTTTTATGAACCGGACAAAGGGGCTATCACGATCAATGGCAACAGCCTTCAGACACTAAATCGAAGCACATACCGCGAGCAAATCGGCATCGTTTTTCAGGATAACTTCCTGTTTCACGGGACGCTGCTGGAGAATATCCGCCTGAGCAAGCCGGATGCGACACATGAAGAGATCATCCAAGCGGCCAAACAAGCCGAGATACACGACATGATCATGGGGCTTCCCGACGGTTACGATACGATGGTTTTGGATGAGGGCAGCAATTTTTCCGGGGGGCAACGCCAGCGGCTCGCCATCGCTCGGGCGATTCTGCGAAATCCATCTATCCTCCTACTGGATGAAGCGACTTCCGCTTTGGACCCGATCACAGAAGCGTCGATCAACCGCACCTTTGAGGAATTGTCCCGCAATCGGACTGTGGTGACGGTCACCCATCGCTTGTCCTCCATCGCGGGGGCAGATCAGATTTTTGTATTCGATCAGGGGAAACTGGTGGACAGCGGCAATCATGCAGAGATGCTGGAACGAGGCGGGTTTTATAAAATGCTGTGGAACAAGCAGAGTGGTCTGTCCCTCTCCGACAGCGGCAAAGAAGCGACCATAGAAGCGGATCGGCTGTCGCTCCTTCCGTTTTTCCGGGGTATCGATGCGTCCGTCCTGCAGGAGATTACCCATCTGTTTCATACCCAGACCTACGCCGCAGGGCAATCCGTCATTCTGGAAGGAGAAACGGGCGAAACCTTTTACCTGATCGCCAGAGGTCGAGTGGAGGTAACCAGACGTGGAGCGGACGGATCATCCGAACCCATCCGCTTGGCTGTGCTGGAGGACGGCGACCATTTTGGGGAGATTGCGTTGTTGGAGAATGTCCCGCGAACAGCCACCGTCACAGCATTGACGCCTTGTGTTTTCCTGACACTTCAGCGCAAGAAGCTGTTCTACATCCTCTCGAAGCACCCCGAGATTGACGCTCATGTGCGGCAAACTTTGAAAGTGCGAAAAAGCTAAAGGAGGCGCAGCAAGCCATGTCTGTCCATTTCAGGCGCTGCATCCATGATCAGGATCTGGTGCAATTCACTCTCTTTTTCATCCAAAATCGCTTAGATTTTAGCAGGCGATTTACGTTAGTTGACGCAGTTTACCATATACTGGATAACATTCAAAACTCGCAGATCGTTCTCGTTGTCGACTCACAAGACAAGATGGTGGGCTGGGCTCACTATCAATACGTGACAAAAGAGCACGAACCTGATCCACATGGAGAGATCGCTTATATCTACTCCGTCATCCTCAAGCAGGAATATCGCAGCAGCCGCGTGTTTTTGCAGGGCTTTCGTTACCTGGTGGAGCAGATTCGCGCGGAAAATAGCCAGGTAAAACGAGTGCAATTTTTCGCCCAGTCGGAGAATGCGTACCTGAATCGCCTGTATGCCAAATTCGCCACGATCATCGGAGAACGAGAAGGCGATCATGGACATGAATATATGTACGCGGCTGATTTTACGAAGCTGTGCGACTTTCTTTGGATGAAAAAAAGCCCGCAAGCGCAGGCGGGCAATGAATAATCATTTGGTTACTGCAAAGAACGGAACATAATGCGAAAAATATCTTCCATCCCGATTTTGCTGTCCTTTTCCTGTACGACGAGATTTTGCACTCGCATGCCATAGATAAAGGACATAAACAATGCAGCTATCTTCTCTGTATCTACTTCCTGAGGAATGGCGTTTCCTTTTTTGCCGACTTCGATCCACTGACAGGTCGTCTGAAAGGCATATTCATAGACATCAGACAGGATCGCCGCGACCTTAGGATGATCATTTTGACTCAGCAAATAGATGAAGATTTTGCTTGCCACATCATCGGTACGAGTACGGGAGCGAATCTGATCGGTGATAAACGGGAGAGGAGTAGTCACATCGGCAGGCTGTGCGTCCGCCAGAATCGTATGAAAATGCTCGTTCATCGCGGACATGTTCTTCTTGAGAATCAGCCCGAACAGCTCATCTTTCCCGGAGACATAATGATAGATTGCCCCTTTGGATAGACCAGTCCTCTCGATAATGTCCTGCAGAGTCGTCTGGCGGCAGCCTTTTTCGTCAATCAGTCTTTCCGCCGCCTCTAGGATAAAGCCAAGCGTCGTATTGGTTTTCGTTTCTTCTGACACGAGAATTCTTTCCTTTCCATACTTAACTTAAGGTCAAAGCAGCTTTTCCATGCACCAGTACGGGAGCTTTCTCAGCGGATAGCGCACTTCTCCGACGCGTAAATAACCCCGATTTTCATAGAGGGCAACAGCCCCTGGATTGCCGCTGTACACATCCAATCGAATACTTGTGCTCCCCGCCATCTTTGCATATTCTTCCGCGAAGTGCAAAAGCTGCTTGCCGATTCCCTTCCCCTGATGTGTCGGATGAACGACCAAGCGGTGTATGACAGCAGGATTGCCCGTGCTGTCCTGCCAAGGCAAAGTGGCATATTGGCTGCTTTGCTTGTGATCGACTACGATGGCACCGATCAATTCTTCCTGTTCATCCCTTATGCCAAACATATTTCCCAGTCTCAGGTCTTCCCTAATCACAAAAACATTAGGATAAAAGAAATCCCACTGCTTCACGCCCTCTTTTCGCAATCTGGCTGTGACAAGTCGATACAGGGATTGCAGCACTCGCCAATCCTCGGGGGACAATCGTTTGATCACGATGCCATTCCTCCGTCAGCAGCCGCCAGTTTGATTCGTTGCAGCTTGCGAACGGAATGCTTGCGATAGAGAATCGTCCATAGTAGTGCCCCACCGATAAATCCGTAAAGGACGAAATTGGACCAGATCAGATAATGGGCAGTCGACATTTCAAACACCATCATCACACGTACCGCCGCCTCAGACACCAGCATGATCCCCCAGACGAAGGTCATCAGCCGTACGACGAAGCGAAAGTACGGATAGGCCCAGTTGGCAGGAAAATCGGCATTCGCGACAAAACGCAATGCCAAATAATAGATGAGCGGGCGCCGAAACAGCAGCGAACCCAGAAAAATCAACCCGACTGCTGCAGTAACGAGCGACTCTCGAATCAGCAGTATTTTTTCGCTTCCTCCCATCAGGACGAGCACCAGGGTCAAGACGAAGGTAAACAGCATCATGGAGCCCAGCACATCCAATTTCCGATGTTTGTACAGATAGACCAGATTATCCGCCAATGGAACAAGCGTAGCTATAGACAGTGCCGCCACACTGCTCATCGAGTGGCTGAGCCAGACGTAGATAGCCCAGGGAACAAGTCCGTTGATCAAAAGGGTAAAGATCACATATCCTCGCTTAGACATTTCAAAACATCCTTTCTTTTTCGCAGATAGTATTCTGTAAACGCCAGATTTATGGCGATGGAAACATAGACAGATACGGGAAACGTGATGCTAAATTCAGCCCCGCCCAGCGACGACACACCGAGTACGAAGCGGAAAGTGACGAAAACAAGCGTGATTGCATAGCTTCGCAACATCCACTTGCGATGACCGGCTGCATTTTTCCTCCGAATATGAAATACCCCTAACGCCGTCGTTAGCAGCCAAAACAGATCCAGTACTAGAAAAGCAATCTCAGAAGGCGTTCCTCCTGTCGCATAGAGCGCGAGATAAGGAATAAGTAGCACGTTTAGAAAAATGGAGATACCATATATGCGTCCCAACTTTTTATGACGTCCGATGTGTTTGCGGCTTCGCGGCGTCAACTGGTAAGCACCGATCAACAGAGCTGCCAGACCAAGCAGGATATGAGGGTAAAAGAACCACTGCCACACTGCATAGGGAAAAGCTGCATCCTTGAGCTTGGCGGAAACCATCGCCGCATCGCTCGGACGGAAAATGAAATATTGCAGCACCACATAAAAGGAGAAAAGTAATACCACGCCATAGATGATAGGAACGAGCCATTTTTTATTGGTCAGCATCTGTTGCATCCTTTCCCAATTCCTCACGACCGCGAGACCGACCGTCGGTATGTTGCGATATTATCTTACAGACCGCGGGTCGGTTTGTCAATGGCTTCTAGAAAAATAAAGCAAGTCCGTGATCTGCCCACGTTTGGGGTTTCACGGACTTGCTCTTTTGGTCCATTCGATTTTATCGTTAGGCGATGATTTTGGTTTTCTTTGCGTTTTCCGTCGATCTCTTGATTAAGCCGCTCAATGGGCGCTTGAGAACCAGCGCGACAAACAGGCTAAGACCAATAAAGCCGATCAGCGCCAGGATGTCCCGCCAAGCCGTCTCCCACCAGATGCCCCCGACAGCCTCCCGCAGCAAGCTAATCGCATATGTGAATGGCATGAACGGATTGAGCATCTGGAAAAATGGCGCGGTCATGCTGATCGGAAAGGTACCGCCGGAGCTGGAAAACTGGAACACCATGAAAATGATCGCGATTCCCTTGCCCACATTGCCAAACACCGACAAGAGTGTATACGTGATCGTCACAAATACCGCGCTCACCAGCATGGCGAAGAGAACAAAGGGGATCTTGTCTACTACATAGGCATCTAGAATCCACATGTCCCCAAGCGTAATGCTGATCGCCTGAAACTGGCCAATCGTCAGGAATGTCCCCAACCTGCCCAGATAGAGCTGGTACGGCTTGTAGCGTCCCTCTGGGTTATCCGCTTCCGCTTTCAACAAAGAGATCAGCAATGTAGCTCCTACCCACAACGATAAGACGCCGTAAAATGGCGACATGGCAGAGCCATAATTCGGGATCGGATACAGCCGGTTCTCTTTGATCTGTACGGGGCTTGCCAAGAACTCGCTTTCCTTTTGGATGTCGCCGCGCAGCAGCTTGGCGAGGGCGGCAAAATTGTTGTTCGCCTCTACTTCACGCAGCTTGTCTGCAGCCTGGCGCACCGCTTGCTCCAGCTGAGGCAAATCATCCCGTATCAGTGAAGCGACGTGATGTACGCCCGATTCCAATTCAGGGAGCTTCACTCGTACAAAGTCGGCTAATTGGGACAGCTCCTTCTCTGCTTTCGGCAGATCGTGCTGAACGAAGGATGCTGCTTGATCCAGCTTTTTGCCGATGGTCGGGAGATTTTCCTGAACGAGTGGTACAGCGATATTCACCACACGAGCAAAAGCGTCCGCCTTTTGCTGAAGATCAAGAGCTGCCTCATGCACCTTCGCCCGGATCTCCGGCAACTGCTCCGTGATCCGCTGCAATTCCGTCTGGCCGAATTCCAAGCCATGCTTCACATCAGTCAGCACCGCATTGATGTCGGAGAGACGCGCTTGTACTGTCTCGAATTTTTCATTCGCGACATCTGTAAAATTCGTCAGCCTCGCGATGCCATCCTCCAGTTTGGGCAAGACCCCGCTATCATAGTCTGAAAGAATGTCACCCAATATGCCGCTTGTCTCCTGGGACAGCTTGTGCAAACGCTCCACGACATCCCGTGCTGGCGTTTTTCCATTCTCCAGAGCCGTTACCACTGCATCCAATAGCTGAACTTTTTGGTGGATGGAATCTGTACGGGAATGCAACCGCTCGATCAGCCCATCCAACGGCTTTCCGGGCAGATAGGGATTGATCCGTTCCAGCAGCGACGAGGTGTTTTCCAGGATGCGGCCCGCACCTGCAAGCCGATCCCTCAGAGCCGCTGCCTCCTGTGCAGTAGGCAAAAGAGCAGGATTTATTTGCAACAGTCGCTCTGTGAACTTCGTCGTTGCGTCCGCCGCTTGCTGCACCAGTATCAGATTTTGCTTCACCAGCGGGCCGATCAGTTGGAACGCCGCTTCATTCGACGTCAGGAATGCGTTTATTCGCTCAGCAATGGCAGCACCCTTCTCTGCGAGATCCTCTACGCGCGGGATGGCTGCCTGGGCGGCCTCCACAATCCCGATGGCCCGGCCTGCAATATCTGTCGCATGCTCGATCGTCCCCGCGACCTTGTCGAAGTTCTGATCCAGCTCCTTCACGCGTGCGACTGCTTGCTGAATAGCCGGGAGTCGATCCTGAATCTCCCCCACGCGTGAGAGCGCATCACTGATTTGCGGCCAATGCTTTTGCAAGGCTAAAATCGACTCCGCCGCTCGATTGATCTCCGGGATTCTCTTCTCCACTTCGATGATGACTTGTGCTTTTTCATGGATGGCGGGCAGCTTTTGTTCGATCTCCAGCACCTTTTGCCCGGCGGCATGAATCTCAGGCAGCTTGCTTTCCAACGCAAAAATTCCGCTTTCAATCTTGCGAATGGTCGGGAGCTGCTCCTCGATCTGAACCCCGATCTCGGTCAGCTTCGTCAGCAAAGCCTCACTGACCGCCTCTGTAAAGTTTTCGTTGATCTGTTTGGCGATCGTCGAGACGCCAGACGACGTGATTTTTGGTGCAACCGCATTGATCTTTTCGTTGACGCTGTAGATGACCTCTGGTCTGTCGAGACGCCCATCGATAATGCTCGTCATTTTGGAAGAAAAATCAGGCGGAATCAAAATGCTGGCGTAGTATTCGCCCCTGTGCAAGCCTCTTTCCGCCTGTTCGCGATCGACAAAAGTCCAGCCTAGCTTTTGATTATTTTGCAGGCTGTGGATCAACTCTTCTCCGATGTTGATTGTTTTCCCTTCGATTGTCGTCCCTTGATCCTCGCTCGTCACCGCCACCTTGACGCCCGCTGTATTCGCATAAGGGTCCCAGACGGATTTGATGTTCACCCAATCATAGAGCGAGGGAAGTATACAGATCGCGACGATCAGAAAAATGCCTGTCGGCACCTTGAAAATGTTAAGCCAGTCTGTTTTGTAAATCTGCCATATAGAACGCATGTATGTACCACCCGATATCCTGTAGTGAAGTAGCTTTGTGTTTACAAGATAGTGTACCACAGGTGGAAAAAATTCGGAAAGGACACGTTCCCTTTTGGCTACCTCAACATCTGCTTCACGAGTTCCCTATTGCGCTGCTTGAACAATTCATTATGCGAGGATACCATTCCGCTTTTACCGGCATCCGGCTGGATAAACTGTTTGGCCTTGTTTACCGCGTTAGCTGCATCCTGGAATGTCCCGGCGATCAGATTCACTTTTCCGTCATGCTGCAGGATATCGCCCGCAGCGTACAGGCCTGGTATCGAGGACTCACTGTTGGCATTGCCCGCTATATAATACTCGTCTGCCATGTCGATGGGCAGCTTGCTATTTTGCAATAAGGACGTATCCCGTTCATAACCATGACTGATGATCACTTCATCGACAGGTAGATACGTAACCTCTCCCGTGTCCAGATCAGTCAACTCGACGCGATCTATGACGCCATGATTTTCACTCGCGATCAGTTTCGTAATCTTCGTTTTGAAAAAGCATGCCACTGAGCTATTCAGCAATTGTGAAGCTTGAGCCTCATGACCGGCCAATGTTTCTTTGCGATAGGTCAGATACACTTGTTTGGCGATCGGCTCCAGCTCGTTTGCCCAGTCCAGCGCAGCATTTCCGCCACCTGAGATGAGGATCGTCTTGTCTTTGAATGGTTGAAACGACTTCACGGTATAGTGCAGGTTGGAGATCTCAAATCTTTCTGCTCCTTCGATCTCCAGCTTTTGCGGCTTTAAGATTCCGCTTCCGATCGCCACGATGACCGTTTTCGAGAAATGCTTGCGGCCCGAAGCAGTCCGTAATTCAAAAATCCCCTCTTCGTTACGGTGAATCGCCTCCACCTTTTCATTCAACACGACCTCTGGCTGAAATGTTAACCCCTGCTCGACTAGCTGCTCAATTAATTTCCCCCCGGGTATCGGTGTCTGGCCTCCCACATCCCAGATCATTTTTTCGGGATAGACGTGGAGTTTCCCGCCCAGATGCGGCTGGTATTCGATCAGTTTTGTTTTCATTTCACGAAGCCCACTATAAAAGGCGGAATAAAGCCCCGCTGGCCCTCCCCCAATCACCGTCACATCAAAAAGCTCCTGTTGATCCATCCTCATTCACTCCTTAAGGACTTTCGTAAAACTGGTTGACAACAAAAAGCAAATCCATATATTGTTTATAATAGCGAAATTGATAATCATTATCAAATAGTTTTTCCGCCAAATTCTCGCGAGGGGGGCAAATCATGGTTCGTCTGTTCACGAGCGATGTAAGCATTAGCTATGGCGAGCGCCTGATCGTAAAGGGTGTCAGCCTGAAAATTCCCGATCACAAAATTACCGCTATCATCGGCCCTAATGGCTGCGGGAAATCTACCCTGCTAAAAGCCATCACACGAATCATCTCCCATCAATCGGGGGCAGTCATCCTGGATGGCGAGTCGATCACGAAGGAAAACACGAAGGAGCTCGCCAAAAAAATGGCGATTCTTCCGCAAACACCGGAGAGTGCTGGCGGTTTGAGCGTGGGGGAGCTAGTCTCCTATGGCCGCTTTCCCCATCAAAAAGGCTTGGGTCGCTTGACGAAGGAAGATTATGCGGTCATCGACTGGGCCTTGCAGGTCACCGGAACCAAAGCGTTTACGAATCGGCCAGTCGATGCCTTATCTGGCGGCCAGCGCCAACGGGTCTGGATTGCGATGGCATTGGCACAGGATACCGAGTTGATCTTTCTGGACGAACCGACGACCTATCTGGATCTTACGCATCAGCTCGAGGTCCTGGAGCTTTTACATCGACTAAATGTAGAGCAGGAACGCACCATCGTCATGGTTCTTCATGATTTGAATCAAGCTGCACGTTTTGCCGACTATATCGTCGCACTGCAAGACGGGCAAATCGTCAAAGCCGGAGATTGTGAGGAGGTCATGCAGCCGGATGTACTGCAAAAAGTATTTCATATCGATGCGCAGATCGGCCGTGATCCGCGTACAAACAAGCCCATCTGCCTGACATACGACCTGATAAAAGGAGAAGAACGATGAAGAACATATGGATTCCTTTCATGCTTTTGTTTGTCCTACTCATCAGCGCCTGCAGCAGCCAATCTGCTGAAACGGCGAACGAGACATCTGCTCACGAACATCAGCCCGCAACGATCACCTACCAATCCGAAGACGGACCCATCGAGGTTCCTGCGGCTCCCAAGCGGGTGATTGTCCTGTCCTCATTTACCGGCAATGTGATGGCACTGAATGTACCGCTCGTCGGTGTTGATTCCTGGTCCAAAATGAACCCGCGTTTTCAAGATGCATTGAAGGACGTAGAAGAAATTTCTGATGAAAGCCTGGAAAAAATCATCGAATTGAATCCCGACCTGATCATCGGGCTGTCCACGGACAAAAATCTGGTCAAATTGAAACAGATCGCGCCAACGATCACCTATACCTACGGAAAAGTCGACTACTTAACACAGCATCTGGAGATCGGGAAACTGTTGAACAAAGAAAAAGAGGCACAAGCGTGGATCGATGATTTCAAAAAGCGCGCGCAAAAAGCTGGGGAAGAAATCAAAGCCAAAATCGGGGAGAATGCCACTGTGTCGGTCATCGAAAACTTTGACAAGCAGCTTTATGTCTTCGGCGACAACTGGGGACGCGGCACTGAAATCCTCTACCAGGAAATGAAACTGAACATGCCTGAGAAGGTAAAAGAAATGGCGTTGAAAGAAGGGTATTATGCGTTATCTCTCGAGGTACTCCCTGAATATGCCGGCGAATATCTGATTTTCAGCAAAAGTAAAGATACGGACAATTCATTTCAAGAAACGGCTACGTATCAAAACATTCCCGCAGTCAAAAACAAACACATCTTTGAGACCGATGCCAAGGAATTCTATTTTAACGATCCTCTGACCTTGGAGCTGCAGCTTGATTTCTTTGTCAAAAGCTTTCTGGGTACATAAACGATGGTGAAAGAGGATATACGTTCCATACCGTTGATCTATAAACTGCTGGCGGGTCTCTTGTTCTTACTCGCCGCGTTTGTCATCGCCATGCTGTTCGGGGCAGCCGAGACGACGCTTTCTGACGTGTGGATGGCGATTACTTCGTTCGCTACGGGTGACAAAATCTCCCTCATCCGCGATCTTCGCTTGCCACGCGAGATTGCGGCGATCTTCGTGGGCTCTGCTCTCGCGATCGCCGGGGCCGTCATGCAAGGGATGACGAGAAATCCACTCGCCGATCCCGGGCTGCTCGGACTGACAGCTGGTGCTCAAGCAGCCCTAGCGATTGCCTTGGCCTTGCTTCCCACTGCCCATTACTTCGCTCTGATGCTCGCGTGCATGATCGGAGCGGCAGTGGGAGCCATCCTGGTTTTCGGGATCAGTGCGATTACACGGGGCGGCTTCTCCGCGCTTCGCATCGTCCTCGCTGGTGTGGCAGTGTCGTCCTTACTTTATGCCATCGCAGAGGGCGTAGGTCTCGCCTTCAAAATCTCGAAAGACGTCTCTATGTGGACCGCAGGCGGTTTAATTGGCACTACGTGGGGTCAGCTTCAGGTCATCGTCCCCTGCATCGTTGGCGGAATCTTGCTTTCTCTGCTGCTGTCCAAACAACTGACCATTTTGAGTCTCAGCGAGGAAGTAGCCGTCGGTCTCGGACAAAAGACCACGCGGATCAAAATTCTACTCTTCCTCGTCATCATTCTACTGACAGGCGCTTCCGTGGCCCTGATTGGAAATATGACGTTCGTCGGTCTGATGGTCCCACATATCGTCCGGGCAATTGTCGGCACCGATTATCGCTCGATCATTCCGATGTCTGCCCTTGTCGGAGCCTCTTTCATGCTGATGGCCGATACCTTGGGACGTACCCTAAACGCCCCCTACGAGACACCTATTGCCGCGATCATCGCGATTATGGGCTTGCCATTCTTCTTATTTGTCGTACGTAGAGGAGGGAGAATACTCTCATGATTCAACCCGCGGTTATTCGAAAACAACGGCTGATTCTGTCTCTCTTGCTTCTTTTGACTGCCGTGACGATTGGCATCGGCATGGGGATCGGGTATTCCTCCCTCTCCTATGACAGACTGATCCCCACCCTCTTCGGTCAGGGGACGTTCAAAGAGGAGTTCGTATTATTTTCGGTCCGCTTGCCCCGCATGGTCGTTACCCTCATGGCGGGGATGGCGCTTGCCTTATCGGGAGCAATCCTGCAAGGAATCACTCGAAATGCTTTAGCTGATCCGGGCATCGTCGGGATTAATGCAGGGGCAGGCGTAGCGATTGCCCTGTTCTTTTTATTTTTCCCAGTGAAGGCAGACTCGTTCGTCTACGCCCTCCCGCTCGTCGCTTTTCTAGGTGCGCTGCTGACGGCTTGTCTTATTTACTTCTTTTCCTACAGCAAAAAGACAGGGCTTCATCCGAATCGCTTAATCCTTACGGGGATCGGATTTTCCATGGCTTTGTCCGGGTTGATGATCGTCCTGATCTCGTCTGCGGAACGAACCAAAGTCGATTTTATTGCAAAATGGCTGGCTGGTACGATTTGGGGTTCGGACTGGCCGTTTATTTGGGCCCTGTTGCCCTGGCTTGCGATCCTGATTCCATTTGCACTATACAAATCGCATACCTTGAACCTCCTCACGCTCCATGAGCCAGTCGCCATCGGCATCGGGGTATCTGTAGAAAAGGAGCGAATCATTCTGTTGGTAACGGCTGTCGCCTTGGCAGCATCTGCGGTTTCCGTGACAGGAGGGGTCGCCTTTATTGGACTTATGGCTCCCCACATCGCCAAAGCACTGGTAGGACCCCGAAATCAATTGCTCATTCCGGTAGCAATTTTGCTCGGCGGTTGGCTCTTGTTATTCGCAGACACGGTAGGACGCCAGCTTGCCGCGCCTGATGGGATTCCTGCCGGGATCATGGTGGCGCTTATTGGCGCTCCCTACTTTATTCGTCTCCTCTTGCAAAAGAAATGAACTCACCCCAACGAAAAAAAGCAGCCTTCGATTCTTTTTTCGAATGGCTGCTTTTTCATCGATAGCTGTGCTCCTTTATTGCGCATAATCCCCTGTGTAGTTGATTAACGAAACATCGCTAACGCCTTCCAGTTCACTTATCGTTTGCACGAAAGCGGTATTGTCATCTCGCAGCATCACTTCTACGGTGAGCTCTGTAAAGCCCTTGCGCACGGTCTTCGACTTCAGTTTGCTGTTCAGCTTGCGCAGCTCTACACGCAGAGCGTTCGTAGCTTCTTCTGTATGTCGAATGATCATCAGATAGGCTTGTTCACTCAGCTTCCGCTTGGACATCCAGATGATCACGAGACCAACTACGAGAGATCCCCCTAAAGCAAGCGGGTACATCTTCGCGCCGCTGGCAATGCCTGCTGTCAGAGACCAAAACATGTAGACGATGTCCAGAGGGTCCTTGACTGCCGTACGAAAGCGCACAATACTGAGTGCGCCGACCATCCCCAGGGACAGAACGATATTGGTGCTGATCGTCATGATGATCAACGCGGTCAGCATCGACATCAGAACAAACGACACATTGTAATTATAACTGTACACAACACCCCGAAAGGTTTTTCGATAGATCCAGTAGATAAATATCCCGATCGCAAATGAACACAGCAATCCCAGAATCATATCGATATACGATACGCTGCGAAAAGCCTCCAAATGGAGAACACTTTTTTTGATAATATCCTGAAAACCCATCACTTCACCCATTGCTCCACCTCTGCTCTACTATTCTTTAAAATGCTTTACATTGACTTCTCTGCAAATGACGTACTTCGATATCGAAGAGCGATGATGGCTCTGTGGCTGAATGATGTTGCGGATCACATCCGGTAGAAAAGCATCAAATTTTACTTCCATGATCGTCTGCGGGACCGCAATGGCCTCTTCCAACACCAGATTGGAATCAAACAGATCGTAGGAATTGACACCAGCAGACAGCTTCTTATCGAAGGTAATACGCACATTGCCATACTCATAGACATACGCTTCCCGCCAGTACTCGACGATCGCAGTGGGACGGAAAGCCCGATGCGACAAGGCAATATAAAAGTCGCGCATCAACGGGGAGTTCTTTTTCTGCAAAAAGTCGTAACTACCCGACCGGATCAGCTCATATTCCTCCCTATTAATGCGGAACGACTCCTTGTTAACAAAATCTCCTCGCTTGCTTTTACGCTCGACGGCGATGACATCATCCTTGCCGTTGTAGATGCGGATGCGATATTTTTCCCTTCCGAATACGCCGTTGTTTTTATCGTGTAAGGCATGGTCATGCATGCCGTCGAAGTATAGACTCCTGATGCAGTAACCATCCAGGCTGACCGAATTCGGGTCCATCAAAAGCATGGTCGATGCCTGATGCCGCAACGATTGGTAATCATGGATATGCAAATAGTATTTATGCTCTGTCCGGAATGTTTTTCGGCTAGTTGTCAACTACTCCACCTCAAATTCTTTGGTCCCAAAAAAGTAGTTTTCATCGCTGTCCAGGTAATAATCAAATGAATTCTGTTGGTGTCCGCTGCTGTCTTTAGCTACGACCTTCCAATAGTACGTCCCGGCAGGTAGAGCCGGAATCTCCCATCTATTTTCTTTGAGCCCGTTCTTGCTAGCCACGACTTCTGTAAACTCTGGATTCTTGGATACCGCTACATCATACAAAAGGTCTTCTCCCTGAAGATCGAACGAAATCTCCCACTCAAACATGGTGAGACCATTGTCCTCATCGACCTCTCCTTGGTAAAAGGGACGAGGCTTCTCCAGGTCATCCAAAAATCGTTGCAAACCGCGTTCGGGAGTCTCCGCGATTCTTTGGAGATCTTTCTTAAAGTCCGTGTTGAGTCCCGGCAGATACCCGATATCGGGGTTCCGGAATAAAAATGGCTCTACTGTCTGACTGTAGCTGTCCAGCAGTTGCGTGACTCTCTCTTTGTTAATGATCTTCGAGAGTTCATCCAGCTTTTTCTTCAACTGTTCGATATGTTCCTCGTGGCGGAAATAGCGATTATGCAGCGTTGACCCCCAATAGTTGCTGATTCCATTCTGGAAGGGATGCAAGCTGCCGTTTTTTCGCTGCAGTTCCCAACCGCCGTCATAATCCCATGGTAGAAAATACCATTTTTCTGAGTTAAGTGGTGAATACAGGTAGAAATTGTTGGCATCTGTGTCCATGTTATCCATCAAAATATTGGCTGCCGTCCAGGTCAGGAAGTTGTCGAGATCGAAATGCTGTTCGATCACCTGTTCAATCGGGATACCTTTGTTATTGACATCTTCCAGCATGCGAATCAGCTTGTCGTGCTCCTCGCGCCCTTTGATCTCAAGGATTTCCTCGAATGCCTCCCGATCATATTCTGGATCATCATGCGACTTGATGTTTTCCGGATAACGGTCAAACTCAAAAAAGGTGACTTTGTACAGGTTCCCATTCGGGTCTAGCATATGGGCTTGCAAAAAGCGCTTGTTGGGTTGTTCCACATGTGTGTACAACCCGTAATCTACAAAGGGCGCTTGCTTGTTGCCTGTAGACAAGTCCTTTACGTACATACGTACAAACTGGGTTCTCAGGCTTGTCATATCAGGGATCTCTTCAAATAGATCAAAGCTCAGTTTATTTCTCACTCTGGATAAATCCAGCATGTGCTTGTTTAGATTGAAAGTACGTTGGTCCAGCCATAAGCCGGCCTCTGAATTCAATTTGATCCGATACGATTTCTGCGCAGTGTGCCATGCTGTTTTTCCACGCAAGGTAATGGTCGCATTGGCCTTGTCCACTCCGTGGCCGAACATACCCGGTGCCGGTCCTTTACCATCTGGTTCCCCTTCCTGCATGATAATGTCCAACTTGCCGTCTTCCGTGCGTTCCGGAAGTCGGTTAAGACCGTACCAGTCAAGCGGTTTGTCGGTATTGGCCTTATCCGGCAAAATCGTCACATATATCGTTTTTAAGGAACCATCCTCGTCTCGCTGGTAGACTCTCTTGTCCTCCGTCAGCCTAGATGGTGAGAGTGCCCTTGGCTGAATGATTTCCTCATCCTGCCCCTCCTCACCTGGAGGGCTCCCCGTATTCTCAGCAGCCGCACATCCTGATAAAGCTATACTAATCAGCAGCAAAACGGAGATAGCTGTGTGCGGTTTGTTAAAAATAGATTTGTTACGGGCTGTCTTGCTCGAATGGATCGGCTGTGAGCAGAATGTGAAATAGTCGATGTTCTTTAGGACATACTGCAGTCTGGCAATCACGATGGCCAAAGCAAGAAAGGAGGCTATAAACATACCCAGTCCGTCATACTCCAGATGCATCATCCAATAGGTAAACCCGATGTTGAACAAGACAAACCCTCCGCCGATGAACAAAACGCCTTTTCGGTCGTCAAAATACATTAGAATATGGCTGAGCACAAACATGATGATAAACAAGAAGTAGGCGAGCACGAGCAGAATAAAAACATCCAACTGCGCCATCGTAAATCCAATCGTGGGGAGAAATTTGATACCAAGCGCGATCGCCAGAACCGTAAAGACCAGCTGTATTTCCATCAGAAAGCTGATCTCCCGGATGAGTGTTTTTTGCATCGCTGTCTTCGCCGCCTTGATATCGGTCACCGTACCGCCGTTCAAGATGTTCAAATAGTAGATGCGAAACTTTTCATAGAAAGAGGTTTCGACCGAAACGACAAACGTGACGAGTGTCGGTATCACACTCAAAAATGCGAAAAAGACAGGCAAATCATAGAATGGCATAACCCTGAAGCGATCCGCGACTTCCACGCCTTTAGGGCCTAACCAGTAGACGATGTTATGCAAATAAACCCCCGAATAAATAAAGCATCCTGCAAAAAACAGCGAACTGTACTTGCGGAAATAGGTTACAAAATGAAAGAAATACTCGGTATTTCCTTTGGGAAACCGCTGTTCGAAGTGATGAAAGGAAAGTGCAACAATGAGGAAGAATCCGATATCAATCCCCATTAGTGCGGCTGATGTGGCCTGCAGTTCTGTGAATTGGAATAGCAGCCAGCCGCTGATTAATGCTGCCGCTGTCCCGGCCATAAAGCTCTTGACGATGCGGATATAATCCTTCAACGCGGAGAGGTACACACCCTGAATCCAGATCACAATCAGTTCCATGAAAAACAAATAGGCAGCAATTTTGTAATCCAGCCCCGCAGAAACATCCTTCACAAACCATCCTGCAAGAATGGCTCCCAGGGGAAGCATCACAATCAATGCGCCGTAATAAGACGACATTAACCGATCGTATTTTTTTTCGAAGATCATGTCAGCCACATAGCGGGTAAGCACCATGGAAATGCCGCTGGTGAAAATAATCGAGAAGACAAAGCAATACGATACAGTCGCAATGTACAGCTCCCAGGCAATATAGCTGTTGTCGGCAGCCGACATGATTCTTTGCAGCGCGATAATCAAAACCATGCACAAAATCATCGGACCGACTGTCGTCAATGAGGAATAGGCATATGCTTTGACGTTATTGATCAGCCCTTGATCGCGAAACAATTTTCTCAGCTCGAAGCCAATCCCTGCCATTTTTCCTCACCTCCTAATGATTCATATAAATGACGGTAGCCAGCGATGACATCCTGCTGTCGATAATGCTTCTGGACACGCAGGAATGCATTCCGTCCCATCTCTTCCCGCAGCTTGCTGTCCCGACAAAGCTGTATGGCGGCTTGGGCTATCTGCTCATAGTGCATGACCGGAGCGATCAAGCCAGCCGGACCGATACCGTCATTCAGTCCATAGAGCAATTCTTTGCAGCTGCCTACGTTTGTCGCGATAAAAGGCTTGGAGCTGGCCATTCCCTCCAGAATGGCCAGCGGCTGCCCCTCGCTGATGCTGGTCAGCACGAGCAGGTCCATTTTTCCCAGATAATCCTTCACCCGTACAGATCCGGTGAATGTCACGTCTTCCAGTTCCAATGCTGCAGCTAGTTGCAGGCATTCCTCGTAATACTCCTCATCCTCCTCATAGGGTCCCATGATGGTAAAGTGGGCCTGAGGAATCTCGCGTTTGATCACCGCAAAACTCTGCAGCATCGTTTTGATATCTTTAATGGGGACCACGCGTACTACTGCGCCGATCCGAATGACTGAGTCCTCTGGTGCTGCAGGCAAAAAACGGTAGTCGTCCGTATCCACACCATTGGGAATAATCTTGATCTTGGACTCTTCACAACCCAGTTCCATTTCGATTTCCTTGTTATGGTGAAACAAGGTCGTCACTTGATCTGCTGCTTGATAAGCGCAGGTCGAGAGACGGTAAAAATATTGAATCCAAAGGTCTTTGAAATATCCTTTTACCCATTCCGCTTTGATAATTTCTTCTTCCCGCTCCCGAGTGTAGATGCCATGCTCCGTCAACAATAAGGGACTACCATGCACATGCTTTGCTAATGCGCCTACAACACCCGCATAGCCAGTGGACACGCTATGGTAGAGATCCGCTCTGGGAATCTCGTTGCGGATGGCAAGAAACAACGGCAGGATCATTGACCGAACCGTCCAGAACATTTCCGTAAACGGAACCAGTGAATATTGCTTCTGGCATAAATCTTCCAACAAATCGAAGTAATCTTTGCTAGAGAGAAAATCAGCCGCGTTGCGAAATCGGCCGTTTCTGAGAAAATCAAACAGTTGATTCCACTGTAATTCGCCTTCCAAGCCGAGTAGCATTTGTATATTCTGTTTTTGTTCAGAAGGGATGCGGAATTGTTTGCCCCATTCACCCTCCTCATGCAAATACTCATCGAGAAACGTCTCTTTTACCTCGACGATATTGGGAGGAAGCTTGTATTTGAATTGTCCCCTCTGCTTGCTTTGAGCCCCGATGGCATAAATCACAAATTCGTGCTCGGGCATCTGAAGGGCCATGTTATGAATCCAACTGGACACTCCTCCCGTCACATAAGGATAAGAACCTTCGGCAATCATACAGATTCTCATCTACTCACCGCCTAACCCAATTGAGAATGTGGAGCCTTTCACCGTGACCAGGTAGACATTCTCGTCTATTTTCTGAACCGTGCAATTCTCTTGGACAGCAATCTTTCGTTCCGTCCTCAGCACATAGTAGAGTGGCTGCTTGTATTGATCGACTTCTCCCTTGATGCGGTTTGAATCTTTCGTCACTCTCACGTTAGTCTGCAGCACGTTGACCATATCGAACCCTGCTTCTGTAGAAGTGTTATCCCTCAACCAGGGGTAGGTTCGTTGCAAACGCTCCAGATAATCAGAAAAGTCCTGATACAGATTTCCCCAGGTCTTCGCCTGGCCTCTGTCATCATCAAGCAAATCGTCCGGATGCAGGAAATGAGAGAATACGCCGACTGAAGTAATCGTATTTGCTTCAAGCCATCTGAGATAAGGAGTTTCAAAATATCCCGAGGTCACTCTCGGCATTTCAATGATGCCATCCTTGGACAGCTCGAATTCCTGTACGTATGCCCGATCCTCAAAATCCGTATCGTACAAGGAGGCAATGACTGATAGTTCGGGCCAAGCCTTTTTCAAAGCTTCTCTTCCGTCTTCCCTGCCCAATACATTGGAGGGTGGGACATAGGACATTGGTGTGAAGCTCGGAAATGCGGATTTAAGATACTGATTCACTTCCTTGATCGATTCCTCCATATTTCCCTGATCATCCCAGATCTGATAGCCCAGATAATCAGCTGTGTCCTTGTTGTTTTGCAAGGATTGATGATTATAGCCGTGTATGGCAATCTCTCCACCGCTCTTGATCACTTCTCGCCCATAGGAAACGAGCTGATGCCACTCCTGGTCTACAGGATTGTGAAACGGAGGGCTCACCTCATCGTTATAGGATTGAATGACAGCAGCCGTATACTTGACATTATAGAGGCGGGCAACCTTCAACATATCCGGCCACCAGATTTCTTGGAAAAACGTTGGTAAATTTAAGCCGTATTCACGATAGATGTTGGGATTATTCCCCTTGGCGATCGGTGCAGGAAAGTCGTCGATAAAAAATATTTTTGAGTTGAAGATCGGGTAGAGAAAATCAGGCTGCATCAAGCTGACTGCCCCTGCGATCAATCCTCTGCTGTTTTTCAAATGCAGCTTGTCGCCGTTGTAGACGATGAAACTCCCCGCACCGTATTCGCGTTTCCACATTAACGGGATTCGATCCACACTTTCGATTAGTTTCACAGACTGTGCGTCCAGCTCGACTGCGTTGGATACATTGGAAACAATATCTTCTCCCACCTGGAGCCCCTTCTCCGCAATGAGTACATTCTCTAGGAGATGAACACCTTTGGAGAGTTCGGTATCCCCAAAAGAGATGATCCCCAGCTTGCGATATATCTGATGAAAGCGATCCCCGATGACTGGTGTTGTCATAATAAATGCTGCTCCACCGTGATGGACGAATTCCTCCAGACCAGCTCCTTTCTCCAACGCGTCCAGCTCGTCCGTCGCCACCAAAACCGCCGTGCATGCCTGATAGTCAATCACATCGGTATTCAGATCAACTTCCTTGATCTGTCGTTTCATATATCCCAACGTGCGCGCTGTATTATCCTTCAACTCCACACTTGGTTCGTCATCACCCAAATAGGCAAGGCAATAAAGCTCATCTGTCATCCCTCCTGCTGAACCTGATTCAGCGGCCGCCCGTGCCAAAATGGCTTCACGTTCATTCAAAAGCTGATCATTATGCTTAAATTGGAGCACGAGTTGTGACCTTGCGATTTGAATGACAGCTGCAAGTGCCAAGATGGTGATCATAATCAAATATACATTTCTTTTAAAACCAATTTCCTTTTGCATCTTACGCTCCCTCCGACCAGAATCGGACGAGTGTTAATGCGTGGTTGGACAGTCGCAGCGGCGTCTTTTTCAGTCTGTTTAGTGTTTCAAAAAGTTTGTCCTCGGATTTCATCCCAAAATAGACTTTCATCAAGCACAGATACGCTTCTTCACTCTGCGGGTGCTTTGCGAGATATTGCTTGCTGGTCGCTTCTGCCTCCACGAACATGCCTAGCACGATCTCCACATCCACTTTCTCCTGATAGGCCCATTCAGAGTTTTCCGTAAGCTCCGTCAATGTCCCCAAGACCTCCAAATATGTGTAGCGGTGCTTCAACAAAGTACGCTCGTCCAAAAATCCACTGCTCATAAATCCTTTCAATACCTCCGCATACGTCCGCACCAAGTATTCATCCGACTTGTCGTTCTCATACCGCACGGACAAATCTTGCAAGGCAAGCATCATTTTGCGCTTTACTTCCATGATGGCGCTTACAGCATAATGGGAGGTTTCTGTATCCTCGTTGCTGACAGCTCGCTGCAAAATCTCTAGATATTGATTTGCATCCTGCTTTAGGACGTCGATCATGACTTTTCGACGTGTTCGATGCTCGTTGATCAGCAGCGCGTCTTCAATCGGAATCACACTAAGCTCCTTCTCAGCTTCCATCCTTGTGTATACACCAACACGCCTGATTTGGTGTTCCTCCTGTTGGCGAGTAACGTAATCACTGAACTCTTCGTCGGCAGCCGTTTGACGGCTTTTTGGCCAAAACAGAGGGAACAGCCAGCCTATAACCGGGAAAGCCGTTACCAGCACCAGACGCAGTAGCAAGTCCTTCCATGAGTATCGATATCGCACGGCCAGCAACACCGCAGACAGCAGCACGTATATTCCAAACAAGATCTCTACCATGCTACAACTCCTCTTCTGCTACCTGAAGCGGAATCCCCTTCTGGGCAAACCGACTGAGCACATGATTCGCATCTTCTAAGTTAGTATTGGAAAGCAGAACAACGAGGCGCTTTTCTTCATCTAGGCCGATATAGTCCGTCTCGCGCAGCATGCCATCCAGCTTGCCCGTCATTGCTGACATCTGCAGGTCCCTATGATCCCCTCTCAGGAGCAGGTATGGGGTATGATTCTGTTCTCTTGCAAGCTGCTTCGATTGCAAAATGACCTGGAATGCTTCAGGCCGCAAAAGCGGCGTTCCTTCCACGTAACGTTGATTTTCGTTAGCCTCTATAAAAGCAAATGCCTTGGACAAAGCCGACGAGACCAGATCTGTCGTCACTTTGAACAGATTTTGATGATATAGCGAAAACGTTTCGAAAGTGAGGCCATCAATCGCGACGACCGCCGCAATCTGATCATGGTAATAGACGGGCGCACACATCAGAGGAGCACCGTCTGATAGTTGTTTATTAACAAACACCTTGCCATCCTTCAGTACCGCTTGGATGTAGTCGTGGTCATCAACCTTTAATGATTTACGGGCCTGTAAATCCTGTGCACTGGATTGTGCCACCAGTCGTAGGTAGGTACGGCTGCGATTGACCGTATAGATGGAGACATTTGGGGCGTTCATGATGGATTTCACGACGTTCACTGTCGCATGAAACACTTGCTCGGGCTCGAGACTTTCCAGCTCTTTTGTGATGGAATAAATTTTTCCGTAGCTGTCTCCGGATTTCAGAATCCGCAGCTGTAGCTCTTCCTTTACTTGGCGCACCTCATTGTAGAGATCATGCAAAAATGAATATCTTCCTTCCATCTCCTCAATCTGCTGCTCCTGGTTCTGAATCTGGGCATTCTTGCGGTCGATTGAATAGCCGACTACCAAACCGAGAAAGAGATAGATGGCGATCTGGAAAAAGAAGTCCGTATCGTACAATAAGGAAATGAATTCCCTTCCATCCAATAGCTTCTGGTACACAAACAAGATGATGGACAGAACTACAGCCAGAATGGATTGACGATTGCCATAAAGATTCCCCATGATGGTGATGTAAAATAGCTTCACATCAATGGCGCCATATGAACCATACTGCTGAGTCATCGTCAGCCATGCTGTCAAAGCAAACGCCAGCAGATTCTCCGCGTATGGCATCAGGACTTTGTAAGCTTGACGGGATACCGTTTTCATAGCAGAAGGTTCGATCACTCCAGTTGCTGCTGCTTCCGTCTTCGACCATTCATTTTCAAAATATCTGTATGTACGCTGGAGACCTTCCTGAAGCGAATACATCGGCGCCCAATCCAGGTCTCGCTTGATAAGCGTATTATCCAGCACGGACCGATCAATATCGCCAGGCCTTTTGTCCACATACTCCACTTGCGGTGCTTGCAGACCTGCGACGATATCGTTGACGCTGTTCTCTGTTCCGGTCGAAAGATTATAGATGCCTGTAAGTGGAGAATAGGAAGCCCGGAAAATCGCGTCTGCCACGTCTTCTACATAGATGTAATCACGGGTCTGATTGCCGTCTCCATGAATGTGTAAAGGTCGTCCAGAAACCATGCGGCTCATAAAGGCAGCGATCACTCCGCCTTCCCCTCTGGCGTCCTGACGCGGTCCATACACATTAGAAAAACGAAAACCGAGAGTCTGTAATCCATACATTTCCTGCCACTTTGTACAATACGACTCCCCTACCCATTTGCTGATGCCATAAGGTGAGATCGGGACACAAGTATCCGTTTCTTTAACGGGAAGCTCCTTTTTTTCACCGTATACAGCGGCCGAGGAAGCATAGATAAACTTGGAGATCTGATACTTCCTGGACAAATTCAGCATGTTGACCAGTCCGAGAACGTTAGATTCCGAGTCTTGCATGGGGTTCGAAACAGATGTCGGAACACTTACTTGAGCAGCCAGGTGAACGACGATGTCAAATTTATTGGATTTGAAAACTTCCTCGCATTTCTCATCCTCCACTGACAGTACATACCCTTTATGCTTAAAGTCGATGTTTTTCTTTTGCCCAGTTGCTTGATTGTCAATGATGCATATGTCATGTCCTTCCTTGTGAAACCTGTCTGCTACGTGAGAGCCAATAAAACCGTAACCACCTGTTATTAGGACTTTCAAACTAAACCACCGCCTCCACTCATAATCTCTTGAACAAATGAAATTCAAAATTATTCCTGTATGTTTATTATCTTGGTCGCGCGACGTTTTGGCAAAATCTGTTTATCTTACAATTTTTACAATTCTCGACGGCAAGAAGCCGAATCAAATAGCTTTTTGTCATTTTTACAAATAAAAAAAATCCTGTCGCTCCACAGCAGCAAATTTCGCGCCATTCGTGTCCGACAGGATCTATTCTTTTTCTTATATCAGTAAGTTATCTTTGCTATTTCAACTTGTATTCTTGCATGTCCCCATTTACTGGGAGCTGTGTATCACTATTGTCATCTTTCAACACGCCCAGAGTAATGCGATCACCTTTTCGCAGGCCCAGTTCCTTCAGTGGAATCGCAATCTCGATCCTCTCTGCTTGTTCATCCCAATTCTTGCTGCGAGACAATTCCGTTTGCTCATCCCAAGACCAGTTTGATCCAGTACCGGCATAACGATAAAGAGTGCCGTACTCCACCAAATAATCCGCCCCTCCGGCAGTCCAGTTGGAGGCTTTATAGCCGCTGTCACTGCGATTGTCCGTATTCAGGTAGATTTGCGTCTTCGTTGTCAGCTCGCTGCCCTCTACCAGTATATAAAGAAAATCTCGATCATGATGGGCCTTGAGAATACGAGGCGTTCCATCACCCTGGCTCAACACAGCTACTTCATTCCAATCAATCGTTGAACTCCCTTTGCCAGCAGCCTTCTCTTTTGCCGATTGATGATTCGAATCTATCAGTGGAAGTAAAGTCGTGCCGCTGTTTACTTCGACCATATTGCTTCCCTCAGGCAGCTTGTCCGCATGAGAATCCTTCCATACGTAGCCGATAGAGACGGGATCCGCTTCTTTTAGACCGAGATCCTTCAGTTTTATAGAGACTTCTAAGACAGTCGATGTCGCAACAAACTTCCCATCCCGTTTGTAGGAGCGAACCTTGGTCCAGTCCCAATCGGTTCCACCTTCGCCGTTATACTGGTACAAGATGCCGTCTTCCAATAAATAATCCGCCCCGCTGCCATTCCAGAAAGGCGCTTGAAAACCGGTATCCCTATCTTGATCTGTATTCAGATAGAGCTGCCCTTTATCTCCAAGCAGACTGCCAGTAACCAGTACATGTAGTTCTTGATTGGCAATCATCGACTTCATCTGGCGAACATGAGATTGTCTTGCGCTCAATACCGGAATATTTGCCCAATCTGCAAAATTCCCGTCCACAAGAATACTACCCTCCGATAGCTCAGTATCCGGCTCCGCCTCAGCTGGGAACAGTGGTAGAGCGGACTCACCCTCGCTCGGTAGCTGATCTTGGATTGCAAGCAGTAAGTCGCCATACGTCGTTGCCCCTATGTCAACCGCAATGCCTTTACTTCTGACGAGACCGTAAAAGTCGAATTCATCTTTGGTCACATAAGCATTTGATCCCCGACCGATGGCTGGTGAATGGCTTGAAAGCCGAATGTCACGGCTGAGATCGGCAAATTTGGGATCAGTAAATAGCGAGTGAGCATCATGTCCGGTCATTTCCTTGTACTGCTCCCAAGTTTTATAAGTGTTGCCCTCCCACTCCCAGGACTTCCCATTCTCGCCATCTGGGCGATAATACAGATTGGAATCGATCACATTGCTTGATCCTGTAGTATTGGACTTTTGGATCATCGCTCTTCCCGGAAGTGCGTAGATCAGATTGTTCATTACGATATTATTCTTGTTGTTCTCCTGAAACGTAATTTCCCCGAACCCCTGCTTCAATTGGTCATTTTCAAACAATGTGTTATTGATTATCAGATTATCCTCTGCGCCGCCATTGCTAACCTCCGAACCGCCCAGAATAATCCCCGCTCCATCATTGTGGTGGATGTAATTGTTTCTTACAGTAATATTGCGAGTCGATTTCCCCTTGTTTTCACTTGCGAGTTCAATGCCGAAATCACTCTCGTAGACATGATTGCGCTCAATAATCACATTCGCAGCTCCGTCCGCATAGATTCCTGCTGCACTGTTGGATCCTTTTCCATAGGCAGGGTTGACAGAAGAGTCGATACCATAGACGGTATTGCCTGATACGACGCCGTTTCTCGCATAATCCTTACAAGGACTCGAACAGGCCCCATAATAACCCGCAATATCAATGCCGATGTTATTGTTGTCATGGATCACATTCTGGTCGACCACGAAGCCATCTATATTTCCACTCAAGGTTACGGATTCGCTGGATCCCGTTATGAGATGATGTACACGATTACCGCTTAACCGAATCTGTTTTAGCGGCATGAATGAGTTTCCGTAAATATGAATGCCATGTCCATTGCCTTTACGGGCGCGATTCTCGATATGGTGTACATCATTGTTGAGAAGGTGGATATTTGATCCACCGTCTTGAACCCGAATTCCTCCGGGATACTGTGAACTGCTTGTAGTAAACAGATTCCGTACTTCAAAGCCGTCAAACACGATATAATTCGCACTATTGATCTGTACAAGAGCGCTCTGACCATTTTCTATATCGAGACTGGAGCCGTCAATGACCGGGAGTTCGCCCGGATACGCCTGAAAGATCAGATAACCTTCTGATTCCGACCCAGAGGATGTAATGCTTACGAATTCCTCGTAGACACCTCCCCTTACCAGCACCGTCTCGCCCGCTGTGATCGTATCCGCCGCTTTTTGGATCGTCCGCCACGGATCGTCCAAAGTGCCAGGGTTGCTATCGTCCCCATCAAGTGCGACATAATACACGTTTCCCGGAGCATGAAAGCGGGAAGAAGCGTATATATCAGAAAACGTAGTCACGATCATAAGAGCCATCAAGAGAAGAAACCCTAGTTTAATAGCGGGTAAGATGAACTCGTGCTTACCAATACCTTGCCACTTCTCCATTTCGATGCCTCCCTGACAGCCCCGACCTTCTACCATATACTGTATTATATACTCTGATGCAGCCAAAGGCGAAATTTTTCAAGGAACAAAGAGGGTAAAGCTACGGGATTTCTCCCGAACAGATTCTGATTCTACTACTCACTTCTGAATAAAATCTGAAAGCGGAGTACTAGAAATCCTTATACCCTTCCCTGATCCGTAAAATATCATCCAAGGATTCAAAAAACAGATCGACTAGATCAGGATCGAAGTGCTGCCCCCGCTCCTGACGGAATAAGTCAAGAATTCGCGGCAGATCCCAGGCCGTTTTATACACCCGCTCTGACCCTAAGGCGTCAAAGACATCCGCTATCGCGGTGATCCTGGCATAGAGATGAATTTCTTCTGCCCGCAGCCCATTTGGATAGCCGCTGCCGTTCCATTTCTCATGATGCTGATGGGCAATGATTGCGGCTGCCTTCAGAATTCTCCTATTCGAATTACGTAACAGTTGGTAACCGATGTCGGTATGTGTCTTCATGATTTCGAACTCATCATCCGTGAGTTTCCCGTTCTTCATCAAGATTGCATCCGGGATAGCGATCTTTCCAATATCGTGCATGGGAGAAGCAATCCGCAAAAGCTCGGCTTCCTCCTGACTCATGCCGTATCTACAGGCCAGCAGTTTGGAGTATTCTGCTACACGTTTTACATGATTGCCTGTCTCCTTGGAGCGTCCTTCTGCAATTTCTCCCATTGTAAAAATGATTTCTTTTTGTGTCTCTTCGATTTCTATATTGAGCAGCGCTGCCTCCAGCGATTTTCCTGCATAGGAAGCCGCCAGAGTAAGATACTCCAAATCCTGCTTCGAAAATGTTTCCGTTGGCCCGCATTTATTGATGGCCTGATAGGCACCGATCACGTCCCCGTCATTGTTTCGCAAAGGGATGACCAGCATCGCCTTGGTCCGATATCCGGTGCTCCAGTCGATCTCCTGGTTAAAGCGGGGATCCAGATACGCATCGTCGATCAGGATCGATTCTCCTTTATGAATGGAGTGGCCGACCAGTCCCGCATCGCTGGACATGCGAAGATTGCTTACCCCGTGTGCCACTCGTGTCCATACCTCACCGCTGTTTTTATCGAGGACCCACAGCGCACATCGGTCTGCAACAATCATATCCCGCCCCATATCCGCCATCAGCTGCAAGAGTCGATTCAGATTCTTTTCATGGGTGATTTTAGCTGTGTATTCGAAAATCAGACTTAACATCTGTTCGGAGTTTATGACTTGTGCCATGACTTGCATTTCTCCTCATGGGTACGGGGATTAAAATAAATATCTCCAGCGCTCTTCTCTGAAACCATTATAATAAATTGTTTAGCGAAAGCGTTTACTTTATTTTAAATTTGCCCACAATATTCTGTAATTCTTCCGCCATATTAGATAGTGAGGAAGCTGACGAAGCAATTTCTTCCATAGCAGCCAATTGTTCTTCGGAAGAAGCTGCTACGTTTTGGGATTCGGCAGAAACCTTTTTCGCCCCTGCAGAAATCTCCTCAACCGAATGTACAACTTGTTCCGTCTTTGAAGATATATGCTGGGAAGCAACTGATATTTCCTGTACTTGATCGGAAACCTCGTCCACGTTTTTCCTTATTTCCTTAAATATCTGTCCTGCTGAATGAACCACTTTCATTCCCTCATCCACCTCATGTACGCCAATTTCCATAGACTCCACCACATGATGTGTATGATTTTTTATGGTTGTTACCAATTGTACAATTTGTCCTGCTGATTCAGAAGATTGTTCTGCCAATTTCCGAACCTCATCCGCTACTACAGCAAAACCGCGTCCTTGTTCGCCTGCCCTAGCAGCCTCGATCGCTGCATTTAACGCCAAAAGATTTGTTTGTGCAGAAATATCTGATATGACTTCTACTATGTGTTCAATTTCCTTAGAGTGTTCCTCCATTTGAGATACCGAATTCGCCAAACCAGTCATAGTACTATGTATGGAATCCATTTGCTTCACTGTGGACTGTATCGCCAAATTACCCTCCTGCGCCTTTTGAGAAGTTTGTACAGACAGAGAAGAAGTCAGTTGAGCATTTGAAGAAATTTGTTGTACGCCCGCTGACATTTCATTAATCGCCCGGACACTTTCGTCCACACTTCTCGACTGGCTTTCTGCTCTCGAAGTAACTTCTTGAATCGTTAAAGTGATAACTTCAGATGCTCGACTTGATTGCTCCGCACTTGCCATCAACTCTTCTGAAGACGCAGCTACATGTTCAGAGCTCGTTTGAATTTGTCGAACCAATTCCCGTAGATTTTCCCCCATTTGATTAAAGGATTCTGCAAGATTTCCAATTTCATCCTTGTTTTTAACATGAAGGTTTTCTACTGTCAGATCACCAGAAGCGATCCTTTCCGCCGCTTTCGCAACCGCTACAATCGGTTTGGATAACATCCGTGAGACGAAGTAGCCAATCAATACAGCTAATATGACTGCAAGAATACTAATAATGGACACCATCGACTGGGCAGATTTGACCATTACAGTGTTACTTGCACTTGCTTCATCCATGGATTGTTGTTGGTATTCAGCCAGCTTGATCAAGTTGTCTACTTGCAGACACTACTTCTCTTTGAAAATAACCTGTTATTTCGTAAGTAGGCTGACGACTTTGAACCATTTGTAGCAACGGTTCATATTTCTGTTTGAACAACTCGTGAGCTTTATCCAATTCATCTAAATCTGCTTTAAATTGATCTAATTGAGTCATTTCACCAGTTTCTCTGATTAATCGCTTTACATTATCATATGAAATCCCTAAATTATCCAAAAACTGTTGATCTTCTGTAATTACGTACCCACGTAATCTACTTGTTTCTTTGGAAATTTCAACTTGAATATTTTTAACGTTTTTCAAGATCACTGCTCGTCTATCAAGCAAATCCGAGTATTCCTCGTCAATCTTGTCGAGATAATAAGCTGAAATACTACTAGTAGCTGCCAAAATCAATGCAAGTATTAAAAACCACCCGATTAACTTGGTTCCAATCGTCATTTTCACGATGAGCACCTCTTCGATTTTTTTAAAAGCAAACAAAAAAGCCCCCTTCCAAAAAGGTGGCCGATCACAGCAAAAAGCCTATGACATTCGGTAACTGGCTGGCATTATGTCTTATTCATACATCTTAGCCCCTTTAGCTTTGCGTCCCCACTTTTCAATGGGTTTGCCCTTTCGGATGAATTGATTATTCAGTTGTGTTGGCGTTTTCGAATATCTCTCCAAGTAATACAGGAAATTAGAATTACATCCCTAGCACCATTTGTCGACATATTACGACAATACCATTTACAATTTTAGTATTATAGTCCTAAACAGTCAATGGCTGGATATCCGAGAAGTGTAAGTTATGAAACTAAAATAACCCATATTTCATAAGTGGTTGTATTGATACCCCTTTTTGTCTAGGGGACTACTACTGTTTTTGCAATTCCTGACATAGCCTAATGAAAAAAGATCCTAGGATGTGTGATCATGTGGAAACCAGATGCGAGACCCAATGCTCCCAAGATCCCTAAAGAAATAAACAGCATTTCAGGATTTGTCACTATCTCAATACTTGGGACATAACCGCCTAATAGTGCCGATACTTCAGGCTTGGAAACGATCACTTCGAATGCAAACACTACAAAAATCGTCGTCATTAGTACGATGATGAAGGATTCGATAATCCGAAACCCTTTTTTCTGTAAAAGTAATAGCAGCAATACATCGACAGTTGTTATTAATATCCCCCATAACAAAGGGATGCCAAATAATAAATTCAGTGCGATAGCAGATCCGATCACTTCTGCTAAATCAGTCGCTACGATAGCAAGCTCGGTTAAAATCCAGAGAACAAATGCTGTTTTTTTGCCGACAGCATCTCTGGTTGCCTGGGCTAAATCGCGGCCTGTCACAATTCCTAATTTTGCCGACAATGATTGAAGCAGCATCGCTATCAAATTAGAGATGAGAATGACAGACAGCAATGTATACCCAAAACGTGCTCCCCCAGCAATCGATGTAGCCCAGTTACCAGGGTCTACATACCCTACGGCTACCAATGATCCAGGTCCGGCAAAGGCAAAAAACTTCCTCCAAAAACTAGCCTTTGTTGGGACTTTTACGGAATTATGAACTTCCTCCAAACTGACACTTGAATTGCTTTGCAGCCATCCCGAACTTTCCCTCACTTTCCCCACTTGGTTACTCATAATTTTTGTCCACTTCCTCGTGAATTGAATAATTTGGGATTTTTATTTCCCTAGGGAAACTTTTTTTCCGTATTCAAATTTTATTTCCTCAATAAAACAAACGCAATCGTTTTTTATATATTCCACCATTTTCTTTTTTGCTCTTAAGAGTGCAACAATGAAAAAAGCCACTCCGTTAATGGGAGTGGCTCTCTCACCCTCGTTACCGATTCAAGCAGGAGTGGAGGAATGAATCTATCTACCTTTTCGCTCTTTTGTACAGTTCCATCGTTTTATAGCCTTCTGCCAGAACAGTCTCCATCTCGGCTAATCGTTTCTCTTGTGTCTCTGCTCTTTTCGCACTGTAGACATATCGTGCCCAGTCCTTTTGATAGCCAAAAGTCAGGCCGTTATATTTCTCAAGCAGTTCTTTTTTATCGTTCAAATATTTCTTGATGTCCTCGACATGCTCGATGTAATCATCTACACATTGGCTTTTGGGCGTGTTCGCCGTTTTTTTGGCTTTGGCTGGCTCTGCTTTCAGTCCGATCACGGTAAACACATCATTAAAACTCACCATTCGGGCAAACTTGATACGGCTGCCTTCGATAAATCCTTCTTCATCGACCGACATCGCTTCAAAGAATCGGTCACGGTCGATATACTCCGCATACTGCGGGTTATTCTTTTTCGGATAGGCGAAAAAGAGGTAGCCTTTATCGGTCAGGTATTGCTTATCAATCACTTCCTGTACATGCTTCTTAAACTCCTCCAAATGGAAGATAAAGATGAAGATCAGGTCGTATCGGTCTTTTTGCAAAGTCGTATCATAGTCCATCCCCTCAAAATCATGGATATCTTTCGGGAGATGGAGAATGGCCTTCGTTGGATATTTCACAAAGTTTAATTTCTCGCTGATACTCTTCGGAGAGTTCATTGGGGATTGCTCCTTTCAGGAATGCCCAAGTATTGGAAATAGGAAAACGAGGAATAGTAACGATACTATTTTACCCCGAACTCGAAGAGCTAGGAAGGCGACTATGAAATGCAAAAAAAGAACGGATTGCTTCGCACGACAGTCATGCAGGCGTTTGCCATTAAGAAAAGCCCTCTTCCTTGGGAAAAAGCCATTAGCGCAGGAATATGTGCAGGATTTCCAGTTTTGCTGGGATTGTTATTCGGAAATATCGCGTATGGATTGATTGCTGGAATCGGAAGCTTCACCTACCTCTATACGTTCAATGTGCCGTATGCGCATAGAGCCAAAAAGCTTTTCTTTTGCCTACTGGGGATGACCTTTTCCGTTGGCTTGGGAACTTTGCTTGCCCCTTTCCCGTTTGCGACAGCAATAGCTGTGGGGATGATTGGGATGATCGGAGTATTCATCTTCGGTGCTTTTCAAATCCCGGGACCCTCTGCTATATTTTTCGTTTTGGGATTTTTGATGGCCACTGGGATGCCGGTCGATCCGTCACTGGCTCCCTTGCGTGCTGGACTTGTTTTCTTAGGAGGAGCGTTAGCCTGGATTCTAGGCATGATCGGCTGGCTTTCCGATCTCCATGGACCTGAAGCCATGGCTGTAAAGAAAGCATATACCTTACTTGCTGATTTCCTCGATGCGGTTGGGACAAAGCAATTTCACGAAGCAAGACAAAAGCTGATGTCTGCACTGAAAACAGCCGAGGATACGCTTCTGGCTGGGCATCTGTCCTGGCGTAGCTCCGATCATTTGAAAAGGCTGCTTTTGTTACATGAGCTGGCCAATATGATATTTTTGGAAGTCCTTGAGCATGAAGAGGAACGAAGCAATCGGCTTCCGCCGGAAATCGGGGCTTCGGTCCGGCTTGTCGCAACTTACATTGAACAGAATGATCGACGTAATCCGAGTAAAACTCACTGGCCCAAGCTGGCGGATAACGGCATGCATCGGTTGTTTTCCTTGATTGATCATACTCATGACATCGTAAAGAGGCCGATGTCCCAGATTGATCGTGAGATTCCCCTTTCCAAACCATCTCCCTGGATTATTTTGATGGGTGCCTTTGATAAAAACTCCATCGTGTTTTTTACTGCTGTCAGATATGGAGTTGTCCTCACCATAGCTGCATTATTAGCCAATTCCCTCCATTTTCATCATTCTTATTGGGTTCCTTTGTCCTGTGCAGCTGTGATGTCAGGGTCTACGATTGTGGCTACCTTTCACCGTGCGATTCAGCGTTCAATCGGAACAATCATAGGCGTCATTATTGCTACCCTGATCCTTTCGGTGAAGCCTGAGGGGATTGTGATTGTCATCGCAATCCTACTTTTCACCGCACTTACAGAGCTTGCGATTGTCTTCAACTACGGGATCGCGGCGCTATTTATCACATCCAATTCTCTGCTGATGGCAGAAAGCTCCTCACCCCTGCACAGCTTTAGCTATTTTGCCACAGCGAGGATCATTGACGTCGTGACAGGCGTCATGATCGGCCTGATCGGAACCTTGCTGGTAGGCTCGCGGCAAGCTTCAAACTGGCTTCCCCATTTCATGGCCAAAACAATTCGAAGCGAGCAACACCTTCTGTTCTCCCTTTTTTCCGAGCAAGAGGACGGACAGAGTAGATCGATTGAGCGAAGCAAGCTGCAAACAAATGTAACGAATGTAAAGATTGTCTACACGACAGCTTTAGGGGAGATCCCCAGCAACAAAACTGCGCTAGAACGCCTTTGGCCTGCCATGTTCTCCATAGAACAGCTGGCGTATCTGCTTGAATCCAGCATGAAATACCCAAACCGGCCGGTGCTTTCGGACGAAATTCTGTCTCAATTCCTGCTTGTGTTTGAAACAATGGCAAAAGCTGCCGAACAAGAACGACCGCCCTCCAAAAAATACGTCCCCGACATCACAGGATTTTCAAAAATCACCAAAGAAATTGATGCTCTGCAGGAAGCCCTTCAGGTAATCGGCAAGGTTCGCATCTCCTAATCTGCAAGTAAAAAGCCACTCCGCGTGTTGGAGTGGCTACTCTATTGCATCTTTCGCAGCGCTATTAATCAAATTTAAATTTCGACAACGCATCCTTCAACGCCGAGTTGATCCCTTCGTCAGGATCCTTCTCTTGCGCATTCAGGTAACGTGTAACTTCTTTTTTAGAAATTTTACTCCCCTTTTCCTTCTCTCTTCGTTCCTGGAAGGTAGACAATTTCTCCCGATGCCCACATGCACATACGAAGGTTTGTCCTTCACCCTGGCCCTGCAGCTCCAGCCGTTTGTGGCATTTGGGACATCTGGCATTCGTCTGCTTGGCTATGTTTTTACGATAGCCACACTCCCGGTCCTGGCAGACCAGCATTTTGCCCCGCTTCCCGTTTACCTCCAGCAGCAGCTTGCCGCATTCCGGACATTTGCTTCTGGTGAGATTGTCATGGCGAAACGTCTTCTCGCTGTTTTTGATCTCATGGACGACCGTTTTCGCGTAGGTTTTGATGTCGCTGATAAATGACTGCTTGTTCAAGCTTCCTTTAGAGATGGCGCTCAGCTTCTGCTCCCACTGGGCGGTCAAAGTTGGTGATTGCAAGTCATCCGGAACAAGCTCCAGAAGCTGCTTTCCTTTTGCTGTGATGAAGATGTGCTTTCCGCGCTTTTCAAAGAGGAAGCTGTTAAAAAGCTTCTCGATGACGTCGGCGCGAGTCGCCACCGTACCCAGCCCGCCTGTCTCCCCGATGGTTTTGATCAAATCTTTACTCTCGTTGGCCATGTATCTCGCGGGATTTTCCATCGCTGTCAGCAACGTCGCTTCTGTGAATGGCTCCGGCGGCTTCGTCTCACCCTTGGTCTGTGATACAGATTGGAGGCGCAGGCGATCCCCTTTTGCGATCTTCGGCAAGGTCTGCTCTGTTACGCCGCTTTTGCCGTCCTCATCTTCGACGTCGTAGTCGTAGACCTCCTTCCAGCCTTGTGCAAGAACCGTTTTTCCTCTGGCAATGAACCGCTCACTCCCGATTTTCGCCTGGATCGTGGTTTGCTCGTATTCGAAGGCAGGGAACAAAACAGCCAAGAAGCGTTTTACCACGAGGTCGAAAATCTTTCGCTCCCTATCGCTCAAATCACTGAGCAGTACGGATTGCTCGGTCGGGATGATCGCATGGTGGTCCGATACCTTGCTGTCGTCTACGAAGGATTTGTTGGCTTTGATCGGCGCGCGCAGCACCTTGGCCGCGAGCGGCGCATAAGGCTTCATCTGCACGGCTTTGACGCGATCGGGCAAGGTGTCTACAATGTCCGCCGAAAGATAGCGGGAGTCGGTCCGCGGATAGGTCACGACCTTGTGATGCTCATAGAGCCCTTGCATGATCGACAAGGTCTCCTTTGCCGAAAAACCAAAGATCCGGTTGGCATCCCGCTGCAGCTCAGTCAGGTCATAAAGCTGCGGGGCGAACGTTTTCTTGTTTGCTTTGGCGACTTCAATCACCTCAGCACTTTGTTCTTGTTTATGTGCTGCCAGCAGTCGGTCCATCTTTTCCTTGGAAAAGGATTTGACATCCTTCGTCTCCGGATCCTGCCATTGCAGCTGGATTGGTCCTTGTGCCACAGCGGTCAATCCGTAGTACGGCTTCGGGGTAAATTGACGGATCTCTTCCTCTCTTTTCGCGACAATCGCCAATGTCGGCGTCTGGACACGGCCGCAGGAGAGCTGTGCGTTATGCTTGCAGGTCAGCGCCCGAGTGGCATTGATTCCGACCAGCCAGTCTGCCTCTGCACGTGCGGCGGCAGAAGCGTACAAATGGTCATACGCCCTGCCGTCCTTCAGATTGCGAAATCCTTCCCGGATCGCTTTATCGGTCACGGAAGAAATCCACAGACGCTTGATCGGCTTATTCACATGCGCCATCTCGATAATCCAGCGAGCGACGAGCTCTCCCTCACGTCCTGCATCGGTCGCGATGACGATTTCCTTTACATCGTTTCGCTTCATTTGTTGTTTCACGGCATGAAACTGTTTATTGCTTTCCCTGATGATCACCAGCTTCAACGGAGACGGCATGATCGGCAAATCCTCGATTCTCCATGAACTGTATTGCTGTCCGTACACCTCTGGATCAGCCAATGTGACGAGATGCCCCAATGCCCACGTCACGATATATTGATTTCCTTCAAAATAACCGTTGCCTTTTTTGGAACACTGCAAGACCCTGGCGATGTCCCGTCCTACAGAGGGCTTCTCAGCCAGTACTAGTGTTTTGCTCATTTCTGACACCCTTTCCCACCAACTCGCCTTTCATCCTTCCATTCTAACCAAAAAACGATCCTATGGGGCCGTTTGTCTGTAAATAATAGACCCCCTTTCACCAAGGGGATCAGCCGGTTAACGAAGCTCAGACTCCAATTGCGATAACAAGGACACGACCTGGTTAGATGCTTGCTGAAGCTGTTCATAGGCATTTTGGGCGCCTGCCAGGTCCCCCGCCTCGTAACATTCCACTGCTTGCTTCGCGTAAAAGTGTACGTCCTTATGCGGTTCTTCAAGCTGGATAAAAGCCGGGTTATTTTTGATATGATCTGGCAAATCCCCATAATACCACTGACCCAGCCTGCAAACTTGTTGAGACGCCATTTCCTTGGCATTCAAGTTCTCCAGGCCCAAGAACATATTGTAAATTGTCCATTTCCACAGCAGATGGTCCGTCTTGGCAACCCGCACAATATCCTTGTAGTTCAGTCTGACGTTAATGGTAAAGAAGGTTTTGCGATAATCGTCCATTTTTCTGCTCAGGTCCAACACGATCTGGGCAGTCTCCTTGGCAATCATCTGGGAGTGGTTGCTCAAGTCAAAAATGGCTGAGTTTCGTTGGGCAATATCCATAATCGATGACGTCTGTTCTTCTGTCATTGCTGCTATTTGCGATGTAGACTGATTGATTTCCTGCATCGTCAAGACAATCCTTTTCAGAGCCTCATCCGCATTCTCTGCTTCCTTTACACTTCGTTCTACCAGCCTTCCCGTATTATCGATCTGTTGGGTGACCTGCCGGGATACATGTTGCAGTGATTCCATACTGGTTGTAATCTGTTCGATCTGTTCCTTGGTATGCTCAGCCAATTTCCGTACTTCCGACGCGACGACAGCAAATCCTCGTCCTTGTTCACCCGCTCTTGCCGCTTCGATACTGGCATTCAAAGCTAGCAAATTGGTCTGATCGGCAATTTCCTTGATAATCTTGATGACATCTTGGGTTTGTCCGATTTCCTGATCGAGCTGATTTACTCGCACCAAAACCTCATCATAGACTTCACCTACTTGGCGTATGTCAAGTAAAGCCTCATTGATAATTTGCTTGCTGCGTTCTGCAGACTGTACGGCATCCTCCGTACCTTCGGCGACCCTGACAGCATGGTTCGCCACTTCCTCGATCGAAGCCCCCATCTCCTCGGTCGCAGCAGTAACACTGTGACTCTCTTCAATCTGCGCATCCATCCCTGTAATCAACTGCCTTGTCGTATCGAGCTGGGTCATGTGATTCAGCATGTCGGAAACGCCGAATAAGAAGGATTTAAACGTCTCCTCCATATATACCTCGACAATCAGCTGCTGATCGAATGCCGCCAATTTTTGCACGGCAAGGACGGACTGCATCATTTGATGCGGGTTGTGATGCCTTTTTTCCATGAGTATGGAGGTCATGATGTGTATCAGGAGATGGTGGGCGGAAATAAAATGCTCAGCAGTCAAATGAATCCGGCTATGTACCTGGCCGATCACGATCCTCGTCATCACATAATTCTGATCGACGTCAGCCTCGAGAAATTGCTCAAGGTATTTCTCCATCGTTTTACGCAGCCTGTCCAGGGTGGAATGCTCCGCTATCATTTGCTGCAGATGATCCACTGACGTAATGGCTACGTAAAAGCGTTCCACAATCTCCTGTTTATAGGGAGAGAGGATATCCGAGGCATCTTTTATGTATTGTAGCGTCTCTTTGCTGATCCCCATAAACACCAGTCGTTCTTTGACACGTTCCCCCACTTGGGAAATGTCAGTAGAATCGGTACTGTCCAAATATTCACTCCATGGCTTTGTTTTTCTCGAAAAAATCGGCATGGTTTCCCTCCACAGTATCTGATTTTCATATAAAAACCGACCCTGTCAGGAAAACAGGGTCGGTCTCACTGCTCACTCCCACTATGCCTTCTTCACAAATTCAGATTTTAGCTGCATCGCACCAAAACCATCAATTTTGCAATCGATATTATGGTCTCCATCTATCAGACGTATATTTTTTACCCTGGTTCCGATTTTCAGGACGGAGGAGCTGCCCTTTACTTTCAGATCCTTGATAATGGTTACGCTATCCCCGTCTTGCAGGACATTTCCATGCGCGTCCTTGATTATCTTTTCATCTTCACTATTCGTCATTTCGGACCCTGCGATCCACTCATGCGCACATTCAGGGCAGACCAGGTGGTTGCCGTCTTCATAGGTATAGGCAGAATTGCATTTCGGGCAATTCGGAAAAGTAGCCATTATATTCGTCCCTCCTTGGGTTATTTGTTAGTAATCCAACGATCTTCCATTATAGCAAAACGTACCCAATTATGCCCTCTTTCACGGAATTCGGAGAAAAGTAACCATTGGTTAGTTTTGCAGATAAAAAAATAACCCGTTAGAGAAATATCCATTTTGCTACACTTTGAATCTACCTACAAGGTTTTGAAGTTCTTCCGCCATTTGGGACAATGAAGATGTCGAAGAGGTAATTTCCTCGATCGAAGCTAACTGTTCCTCGGCTGAAGCAGATACATTTTCTGATTCTGAGGCAACGGTTTGAGAGCCCTGTGAAATCTCTTCAATCGAATGCACAACTTGCGTGGTACTGGAAGAGATCTGTTGTGATGCTGCCGAGATTTCCTGCACTTGATTCGAAACCTCGTCGATGTTTTGCTTGATTTCCTCAAATAGTTTTCCTGCTGTGTGGACGACTCGAATGCCCTCATCGACTTCCTTGACTCCAACTTCCATCGACTCTACTACGATACTTGTATGATTTTTAATCGTTTCCACCAGGCTCGCAATTTGTCCCGTCGATTGAGCGGATTGTTCAGCCAATTTACGAACCTCATCCGCAACCACGGCAAATCCTCGACCTTGCTCCCCTGCCCTGGCAGCTTCAATGGCTGCGTTGAGAGCCAAAAGATTGGTTTGTCCTGCAATCTCTGAGATTACTTCCACGATATGCCCAATTTCTTGTGAATGTTCTTCCATTTCTGTAACGGCATTTGCCAAATGATCCATCGTTTGGTGCAGGGAATCCATTTGCTGTACGGTAGTGAAGATAGCTTGATTTCCTTCTAATGCCTTGTTGGAGGTTTCTACAGACAACGAAGAAGTTACGTTAGCACTGGAGGCAATTTGCTGAATCCCGGATGACATTTCATTGATCGCCGCGACACTTTCATTGACGTTTTTAGCTTGCATAGTGGCACTTGCGGTGACTTCCTGAATGGTTTGCGTGATCATTTCCGTCGCTGCACTGGATTGCTCTGCACTTGCCATCAACTCTTCTGAAGAAGCGGCTACATGTTCAGCACTTGCGTGAATTTCCTGAACCAAGGTGCGCAGATTTTCCTTCATCTGATTAAAGGACCGGGCAAGACCGCCGACCTCGTCTCTATTTTTGATCTGGAGATTCTCTGTTGTTAAATCACCCAGCGCGATCCGTTCTGCTGCTGCTGCAATCGCCACGATGGGTTTAGAGATCATACGTGAACTGAAGATACCGATCAATACCGCCAGCACTATGGCTACTATACTGAGCACCATGACATTGGTTAAGGCCGTATCCGTCAACTCTGAGTTCTTTTGGCTTTCTTCCCTCATCGATATAAGCTGTTCGTCGGAGAGTTTGTCCGCAATCGCGACCATTTCCCTTCCAAGGGACAAGACCTCGCTCCTGTAATAAGAAATGATCTCTTCTGAAGATTGATTGCTTTGAATCATACGAATCATATGCTCGTATTTCTCTTTAAAATCCTGGTGCAACCCCTCCAAATGCTGTAATTCCTCAATAAATCCTGCTAATCTCGTCATCGAGAGCGTTTCGTTCGTTAATCGGGTAACATTTTCATTGTAATTTTTCAAAGTATTTATAAACTCCTGATCTTGTGTCAGCATATACCCGCGTAAACTATTGCTTTCCTTTGCCACTTCCGATTGAATCTGTTGCACATTGGACAAGATTACGGACCGTCTGTTGACCAAGTCTGTTCCTGACTCATTAATGGCCAGCAAATAGTAGCCAGAGATCAGACTTGTCATGACCAAAAGCATGGCAATCACTAAGAACGACCCGATTAATTTTTTTCCGATCGTCAACTGCATGATGAACACCTCTTCTCCTTTTTTTACCCCAAATACGAATAAAGCAACCACTTTCTAAAGAAAGGGTTGCTTAAAAGAACAACGGCAACTGGCTGGCATATGTATGGTTCATACAAGGAAGCCCCTTTAGTTTTGCGTCCCCATCTTTCAATGGGTTTGCCCTTTCGAACGGTTGTTCGGAAATATTTGGAATTGTAGCCAACTGCCGTAAATAATCATAGCGAATTGACCAGGATTTGACAAGTCGGAAGAGGTGTACAAAGTGCTTTTTCACATATTTGTCAATGGTAATTTAATCTTAATTTGGTAAGCGAATTCCATATTATAATACGTAAAAGTCTACTTACCTTCAAAAACCTCTCTCGTAAGCTTCTTATATGCTTCATACCACTTTTCCCATTCGCTTTTGCGAGATTCCAGTGTCCTTCCATCCAGCAGGGCAGCAATGACTTCCAGGCATACATGCCAGCCTGCAAGATCTTTCGGTGTGTGGTCTGTGATCTTCGTGATCTTTTCAAGAAAGATCAACCGACATGCGGAATCTGACTCCTGAACCATCTCAAAACGTACGCGATCTTCGCCCCATTCATATTCCAAAACAGATAAGGCCTCGTACTCGCTGATCTCCATTTCCTCGAACGTGCCATCCTGCATATCGAATGCCATGACTCCCCCTTCCCGGAGATCTCTCACCCGCAACTCGGGAAACCATTGCGCCAATTGGTCGTTTTTCGTCAGCATCGACCACACTTGCTCTGCAGGGTGCTTGAAATGCCGTTCCATACGGGCTACATAGCCGTTTACGTCCTTTTGCAAATCTGCCAACATCTCATTCCCTCCTCCCAGCTATCCTTCCACTAACTCTCCAAGTCCAAACGAAGCGTATCCAAAAAACTCCTCTGTCTCATGACCCGGTCATTTCCTGCCTTCACCCACATAACGATTGCTTGCTGAACCGATCCCAAAAATGAAAATCAGAATCGAAGCAGCAAGTAGAATCATAAGTGGCGGGGTCCAGCTATTGGTCACGTCATGCAGATAGCCAAAAAGGGACGGTCCCACGGCTGCGAGAAGATAGCCGACTGATTGGGCCATGCCAGACAATTCTGCCGCTTGTTGCGCCGTACGTGTGCGCAAGCTGAAAAACATCATCGCCAGGCTAAAGGCGAATCCCGAACCAACCCCCAGCATCACGACCCACAAATACACCCAATCGATACTGCCAAAAAGAAGACCGAAAGTCCCGCCGAGCAGCAAGAGAGACGTAACATAAATGAGTGGGCGCTGATTCTGCATTTTCCCTGCGATGACCGGTACGATAAAAGTAAACGGCAGCAATGATAACTGCATCATCGAGAGCAGCCAACCGGATTGGCTTTTGTCGATTCCCTGCTGAAGAAGGATTTCAGGCACCCATGTGATCAGGACATAAAACACCAAGGATTGCAGCCCCATAAACATGGTGACCTGCCAAGCAAGAGGCGAACGCCATAGGTTTACTTTGTCTGTAGAGCTTGGTTGAACGGTAACAGTGGCCGTTTGACGGCTGCCTTTGATCTGAGGCAGCCAGGTAAGCAAGGAAATCAGGCTCAATATTCCCCACATGCCAAGTGCGCCCTGCCAGCCCAGACCTAACCCTACCGCGACCGGAATACTGAGTCCTGAACCAAGCGCTCCGCACAAGTTCATCGAAACCGAGTAGATACCCGTCATCGTCCCGATACGCTCGGGAAATTCTCTTTTAATCAAGCTGGGCAACAGTACGTTTCCTGTAGCGATAGCAAGCCCGATCAGCGCAGTACCAATAAACAAGGTGGCAGTGCCTGAAAGGGACCGCAGCAGTATCCCCACAGTAAGCACAAGAATCGAAACCAGAATAACCGGTTCTACCTTGTATCGCTGAGCCAGCTTCGGGGTGAACGGGGAAAACAATGCAAAACAAAATAATGGCAACGCAGTGATCATACCAGCTACGGTGTTCGACATATGCAATTGATCTCGAATCGAGCCGACGAGCGGGCCTACAGAAGTTAAAGGCGATCGAAGAATTGCCGCTATAAAAATAATGCCGATTACGAGAGCCCAAGGCGTAAAAGTGGCGCCAGATTGTGAAGCCGGTTGTTCTCTTTCTATCGGATTAGGTGTACCCATCACAGACTCCTCTTATTTTTGACGTTATGTCTCTACTCTTTTTTCAGCTCTTCTCTGAAGTGATCCATGTAACGCTGAACGGCGTTAGTGGCTTTTGCAGGATCCTGTTCCATAATGGCCTCAACCAGATCACGATGTACGCTTTGATGGAAACTCGCACAGCAAATCATTTCCGTAAGATGATTGACCGACTCCTGCAAAGCCTCTGTCATCTGTTCGTATAGTTCGATAAACAGACTGTTATGAGTCGCATCGACGATGGCCTGGTGCAAGCGAATGTCTGCCTCCACATAAGTCTTGGTATCCTTCGCCTTCGCGGCTTGCTCACAAGTATCGAGATAAAGCAGCATCGCATCCACATCTTCTTGAGTACGACGGATAGCTGCCAATCTGGCCGCTTCATGCTCTAGTGCATACCTTACTTCCAAGGTTTCCATCAGGCTTGACTGTCGGACACGCCGCTGGAGAACTACCCCTAGAATACTGGCGGAGCTTACGTACGTTCCATCTCCTTGTTTCGGTACCAAAAGCCCGGCGTGCACCAAGGCTCTTACAGCTTCCCGAACGGTATTTCGACTGACGCCAAGCTCGGCAACCAGTTCGGGTTCAGCAGGAATTCTCGACCCTACCGCCCATTTTCCCGATTCAATCAAGGCCTGAAATTGAAGGGCAACTTGTTCTACTAGCGTTGTTCGATTTGTTTTTTGCAACACGGGGAATGGAACACCTCCAAACATCGGATGTTTAACTTTAAATAGTATAAGGACAGAAAAACAACTCTGTCAATGCTTCGATGCGCTGCTTTGCACTTTCTCGATCATACGCAATACCCTGATCAATAAAACAGCGGCGACCTAAGACCTGAACATATCGTCTTAGAGTCACCGCTGTGGTAATTGAACAATATTATTTTCCATCCCAATGATAAATCAGTTGTACTACGCCAGAGGAATAGGTTCTTGTATGAACCAACTTTACATTCAACTTCTGTTTGATATCCACAAACAACGGTTTGCCTTCTCCTAAAATCACAGGGTGAACAGATAATCGAAATTCATCAACAAGCCCTAAATGGATAAAAGTTGTTATAAGACTTGCTCCACCATATAGCCAGATGTCTTTACCAGGCTTATTCTTCAATTTATTTACTTCTTCAAGAATATGATCATTTATGAATGTTGCTTTATGATCAATTCCTTTTTGTGTCTTGGAAAACACATATTTCTCTTTACTATGAACTAATTCCCAAATCTCTTTTTCATCAGACTGTTCCATTCCCGGAGAAAATTGTCCCCACAAATCATAACTTTTTCTTCCGTATAAAATCGTATCAATTTGGTGTAAGAAATGAATAAAATCCATTTCAGGGTCCATAATGCACCAATCAACTTCACCGTTTTTCCCTTCAATAAAACCATCTAAAGTAACAGCTAAATCTAATATGATTTTTCGTTTCATGATTGGTTACTCCTTTCGTTGATCTACCACTATTATGGACCTTGAAATATGTCATCTTATGTCATATTTGTATTTACTGTGCCGCTTCCCACTTGGAGACTTCCTCGCGAACCCGCGGCGCTACTTCTGTTCCCAGCAAATGAATCGCCTTCATAACCAGCTCGTGGGGCATCGAGCCCACCGGTACATGAAGCATGAAACGTGTGACGCCTACCTTTTTGCGCAAGTGAATGATCTTTTCCGCTACCGTTTCCGGATCCCCTACATACAGCGCTCTCTCAAAACTGCGGGCAGCATCAAAGCTGGAACGATCGTAATGCCCCCAACCGCGCTCCCGTCCAAGCACGTTCATGGCCTGCTGTGTGGAAGGGAAAAACTCATCGGCTGCTGTCTGGGTATCCTCCGCGACAAAACCGTGTGAATGCGACGCAACCCTCAGCTTGGCAGGGTCATGCCCAGCCTGTGCAGCTGCTCTTTTATATAGCTCTACGATCGGTGCGAACTGTGTTGGACGGCCGCCAATAATCGCGAGTACAAGCGGCAGCCCCAAGAGCCCAGCACGTATCGCAGACTGAGGCGTACCTCCGCTGCCAATCCAGACGGGCAAAGGATTTTGTACCGGTCTCGGGTATACCCCCAAGTTGTGAATCGCTGGCCTGTGCCCGCCTCTCCAAGTGACCTTTTCCGATTCGCGTATTTTCAACAACAACTCCAGCTTCTCGTCGAACAACTCATCGTAATCCTCCAGATCATAGCCAAACAGAGGGAAAGACTCGATAAATGAACCTCTGCCCGCCATGATCTCCGCCCGTCCATTCGATACCGCATCCAGTGTGGCAAAATCCTGGAATACGCGGACCGGATCAGCAGAGGAAAGCACCGTAACCGCGCTGGTCAACCGTATCCGTTTGGTTTGCGAGGCTGCCGCTGCCAGCACAACCGCAGGAGAGGAAGCCGCATAATCTTTGCGATGATGCTCTCCCACCCCGAAAACATCCAATCCTACCTGATCAGCCAGTACAATTTCCTCGACCACCTCGCGCAGACGCTGTGCATGACTGATCGCCTCTCCCGTCTGAACGTCCGGCGTCGTCTCTACGAACGTACTAATTCCGATTTCCATTGATGAATCCCCCTTCTTTCTTATCATTCTCAATATAGAATATCTCTATTTTGAGACTTTTCTTCGGCAATTTCAAGTTTTTCAAAAAGAAACAGGCGACCCTCTCCGGCAGACTGCCAAGAGTGGATCGCCATATTGATTCATTTTCCATAGGGAACACTATCGTTTGCTACGGTCAAGCTCGGCCTCGATGTGAGAATCCTTCGAGGACTCACCCATACGCCAGTACACGATGAGACTCACGGCGATACAAGCAGCGACATAGTAATAGAACATAGATTCGGCGCCTATGCTCTTGCACCATAAGGCGATAAACTCCGCCGTACCACCGAACACGGCCACTGTGACTCCGTAAGGGAAACCAACGCCAAGCGCGCGGATTTCTGTCGGGAAGAGCTCGGCCTTCACGATTGCATTAATAGAAGTGTAGCCCGTGACAATGATGAGACCTACCATCATCAGCAAGAATGCGCCGATCGGGCTCTGTGTATTCTCCATGACCAAGAACAGCGGCACAGTCAGCAATGCTCCGAAGACACCAAAAAACATCAGCAACGGGCGCCGTCCAATCCGGTCAGAAAGCGCACCGGCAAGCGGTTGAAGGACAACGAATACCAAGAGGGCGACAAAGTTAATCCAGCTAACAACTCCCTTGGGAATTCCCACTGTATTCACCATGAACTTCTGCATATAGGTTGTGTACGTATAGAAAGCAACAGTTCCGCCGAGCGTCAGACCCACTACGGTCAGCACCGCCTTGGGATGCTTCATTAATGCACGGATTGTTCCGGCGTTAGACCGGCTTTCAGATCCCATTTTTGTAAATTGCTCAGATTCATCCATCGAACGACGCAGCCACAATACTGCAAGAGCACCCAATGCTCCAATCACAAAAGGAATGCGCCATCCCCATGTCTTCATATCTGCATCAGTAAGTACTTGTTGAAGGATAATCTGAACACCTAGAGCTGTCAGTTGCCCTCCAACCAGCGTCACGTACTGAAAGCTGGAGTAAAAGCCGCGGCGGCCGCTGCTGGCCATCTCGGAAAGGTAGGTTGCCGAGGTGCCATATTCTCCGCCTAATGATAATCCCTGCAAGAGACGTGCAACGACCAGGATAATAGGAGCCATGATTCCAATCGTCTCATACCCCGGTGTACAGGCAATGATCAAAGAACCGCCCGCCATTATGGTGATAGAAAGTGTCAGCGCAGCGCGACGGCCGTGACGGTCGGCGTAACGTCCGAGCAGTAAACTCCCGATCGGACGCATCAGAAAACCTACAGCGAAGACTGCTGCTGTATTCAGCAGTTGACTTGTCGGGTCTCCTTGAGGGAAAAATTCAGCCGAAAAATATACGGCAAACGCTGCATACACGTACCAGTCATACCATTCGATCAGATTTCCGACCGAACCTTTAAAGATGTTTGCCGTGATGCGTCGTGTCTGTGCACGATCATTCGATTGACTCATTGTTCATCCTCCTTTTGAATTCATGAAGAAAGGGCGATTTATTCGTTCCTTCAGTAGCTTGTCCTGAATGACATGTTTGGACATCACCTGTTTTGTAAGGGATTTCATTTCATCCCGTCACAAGGTCATCATCAATGTTTTTGATTTTACGGTTTGAATGGGTTATTGATCTACTCCATCGTTCCGAGCGTTCAAAAACAGCATCTGAAATGCATGTTTTGGATTTTGAGTTGCATTGATTTATTCGCTCATAGGGATTACCCTTGATGGTGGGAGGAAGCCATGAATGTCAACATGTTAGTAAAACTTCTAGAGAGTATATCTGTAATCGCCATGATTTCCCTGCTGATAGGGCAATTACATTATTTTCGAAACATCATTTATGGAAAAAATAATTGGAAACGCATTGTGATTCTCTCGACCCTTTTCGGTTTTATGTCGGTCATCGGTACAGAAAGCGGCATTCGAATCAACGATGCAATAGCTAATACACGGATTGTGGGGGCCCTTGTGGGCGGGCTGATCGGAGGCCCGGTGGTGGGAACTCTTGCTGGAATCATCGGAGGAATTCATCGCTATCAAATTGGCGGCTTCACCGCTTTCGCTTGCGCAGCATCTACCGTATTAGCTGGTTTATTAGGCGGAATCGTGGGGTCCAAGCGCGATTTTTCAAAAATGAAGTGGAAATACATCCTTCTCTTGGGCATTTCCGCAGAATTGCTTCAAAAGATCATGGTATTGCTGTTAGCCACACCTTTTGAAGCTGCTCTCGAGCTGGAAAGTAATATAGCCATACCGACTACCATCATCACCATTTTGGGTCTATCTATATTCACTCTTATTTTTCAGAATCTCAAAATGATGCAAGACCAGTCCGGCGCTCTTGTCGCGAATCTCGCCCTTACCATCGCCAGTTGTACGCTGCCACACCTTCGAACAGGCTTAAATAAAGACTCGGCTGAGAAAACAGCTGATATCATTTATGAAAGCACCACGGTGGATGCTGTTGCCATTACGAATTGCGAGAAACTGTTATGTGTGAAAGGAATAGGTTTGGAACAGCATTTTCGTGGAGAGGCGCTTGCAAAACAAGTTGCGGAAGCCGTTTTTCAACAACAAAATGTGATCTACAAAGACAAAGATATTGTATTTCCTCGTAATCTTCCTTTTCAGTCAGTGATTGGGGCGCCCTTATATCATCGAAATAAGGTGATTGGAAGCTTACAGTTTTACTATCGAAGCTCGTCCTTCAGAATGTCCCAAACTCATCTTAAATTGGCAGACGGTTTAGCCAATTTACTTTCGGTACAAATCGAACTTGCGGAAATCGAGCATCATACGAAAATGAGGCAACAGGCAGAATTAAATGCCTTGCAAGCACAGATTAACCCGCATTTTCTATTCAATACGTTGAGTACTATTATGTCCTATTGCAGAACGAACCCCGAGCTGGCAAGAAGTTTGATAGGCAACTTAAGCGACATCTTCAGACGGAACCTGAAGAACAAAGGGAATTTTAACAGCCTGCAGGAAGAGTTGGAAGGTATCACGTCTTATTTGGAAATCGTAAAGGTCAGATTTGCAAACAGATTGACCGTTGTCATGAAGATTGACGAGTCATTGCTGCATGTGAAATTGCCTATATTGACTTTACAGCCGATCATTGAAAACGCCATTCACCACGGGCTATCGCCAAAAATCAGTGATTGCTTATTGACGATCCGAGTGGCGCCTTCCAGTCAAAATGTGAAAATCAGCATTGAAGACAACGGGGTTGGTATGTCCGAGGAGCGTTTGGCTGAAGTCTTGAAGAGCCAATCTCAAGGGATCGGTCTTTCGAATGTACATCAGAGACTGGAATCCGTGTATGGGGATGAGTATGGGCTTCATCTGGAAAGCAAGCCCGACAAGGGAACCCTTGTGACATTTGAAGTCCCCTTAACGGACCCTGAAAGGATGTGAACCCACTTGTTCTTGAAAACCATGATTATCGATGATGAACCAGCGATATGTTCGGAATTGGAATACATGTTGAAAAAATATATTGATATCCAGGTTGTTTCGATTCACTACAATCCTGTTGAGGCTCTTCCCCAAATCATTGAGTTAGAGCCCGACTTGCTTTTTCTAGATATTCAAATGCCTGGGATGAATGGTCTGGAGTTCGCGAAAAAATTGAATCAGATGTCCCATCCGCCTCTGATCATTTTTTCAACGGCCTTTCATGAACATGCATTGGAAGCCTTTCATACCCCTGCTGTCTTTTACCTGACCAAACCGATCCTTGAATCCAAGCTGGACGATGCTATAAAGAAAGTGAAGTCTCTTCAAAATAAGAAGAAAATACATGACCACAAGCCCATTCCCGTGGTAGATGATTATGTATGTGTCAGAAAAAACAATAAGATTATCCCGGTCAATGTAAGTGAAATTCTCTTTGCATTTGTAAAAGACAGAGAATTATACATTGCCACTCTTGATATGATCGAAAAATGCGATCTTTCTCTCAATGAATTGGAAGCGATTTTGAATAAAACGGGCTCGTTTTTTCGTTGCCATCGAAACTATGTCATTAATCTGAAACAGATAAAAGAAATGACTCCATGGTTCCATAATACGTACCTAATCAAGATGAACGATGACAAGCAAACAGAAATTCCGGTTAGTAGAGGGAAGATGAAAGCATTTCGTAACATGCTGAACTTATAATGGAGAAATATAGAGGTTCCTGTATGAAAATTAAACAGTTATCTACTCTGAAGCATATCATCATCATCCTTGTATTTTTTGCTGCTCTCCTTGGTTTTCGATGGGCTTGGTTCGAGGCTTATCCTTCAACGCAGGTCTCCCCTGCAGTCAATGGAGTGCTTGACCTGCGCGGCTGGAAAATGGATCATACCTCGACCGTACCTTTGGATGGACAATGGCAATTTTATCCTGATAAACTGATCAACCACCAGGATGTGCTGTTGACAGAAAACCAATCCCGCACCGTTCAGGTCCCGGGTGACTGGAGCAGTGCACTGCATGAAGAATCGCGGACTTCCTTTGGGTACGGAACCTATCGGCTGCGTATCCTGTTGGACCCGCTGAAACAGCCTGTCGGATTCTGGTTTAAGGGGATTCAAGCATCATCTGGTGTGGAAATAAACGGAATAGCCGAGGGCAACTTCGGAAAACCGGCTGAAAACGAGAAGGAATACACACCGAAGAATATCTCTTACACGGCCACCTATTTTATGGAAGGGACAAAAGAAATCGAATTGCTCATCCGCGTAGCAAATTTCGAAGATCCATATAATGGCGGTATTTTGCGCTCCGTTCGCTTTGGTTCTCAAGCAGCGATCGACTACGTGCGTTGGTATTCAATCGGGTTTCAGCTCGTCACGTTCATTCTGTTGTTGCTTCACTGTATGTATGCCTGTATTTTGTACTTATTCAGTTCACGTGAACGTGCTTTGCTTTTAGTCTACCTGATTATATTTACTATCAGCATATCGATTGGGATCGGGCATGACAACCTGCTCTTACTCTGGTTGCCGATCAATTACGAATGGGCGGTAAAGATCAGATATCTTTCCCTGTTGTGGCAATTGTTTTTTATTCTGCTTCTTTTCAGAAGGTTTACCACGGCGCCTTTCAAGAGTAAATGGCTGCAAATTTTCACAGCTGCGCTTGTTTTGTATTCATGTTTTCTCTTGGTTGCTACCCCTCCCTTGGTGCACACCAGCGTTGCCTATGGAGTATTTCTTCTGTTCTATGCCGTTCCCTTTGTCTGGTTGCTCTACATCATCGGGAACATGGCATTCAAGAAACAAGCGGATAACGACGTCGTCTTCCTTATGCTGTCTGCAGCGGCTATCGTGTCTAACCTTCTTTGGGGCTTATGGAATACGTTTCATGAAGTGATGTTCGTATACTATCCGTTCGATATCATGGCAGCGATGATCGGTTTTTCGACATACTGGTTTAAAAAATTCTTCCGCAACGCGAAGGAAAACAGCATGCTGAATGAGCAGCTGAAAAAAGCAGACAGGCTAAAAGACCAATTTCTCGCCAATACTTCGCACGAATTGAGGACACCGCTCCACGGCATTATGAACATTGCGGACAGCGTCGTAATGAAAGAAAAAGAGACAATGAGTGAGAGAAGCGTCAAGGATATGGAGCTGTTGATCACCATTAGTCGCCGCATGTCGCATATGCTGGGTGATCTTCTCGATGTTGCCAGGCTCCAGGAACACCGTATCGTGCTGGTAAAGGAGCCGCTAAAGATCCAGTCGATCGTGCCAGGCGTAATCGGGATGCTGCGATTTATGACGGAAGGTAAGCCTGTTCGGATGAGCATGGATGTTGCCGAGACGATTCCCCCCGTACTGGCAGATGAGAAAAGGCTCGTGCAGATTCTGTACAACTTGCTGCACAACGCACTCAAATACACGGAAAAAGGAACCATCCTCATCTATGCTGTGCTGGAAAATGGCCGTGCTGTCATTCATGTCTCTGACACCGGGGTCGGTATGGATCAGGAAACACAGGAGCGGGCGTTTTTGCCCTATGAACAAGGTTCTTATGGGATTAGCGATGGAAGAGGAATTGGGCTAGGGTTAAGCATTTGCAAGCAATTGGTAGAATTGCATGGGGGTACATTGACCGTTCAATCGGAACCGGGCAAGGGATCGGTGTTCCGTTTTGATCTACCGCTTGCCAACGCTGCGGCTTCCGCCTTGCCGCAAAATCCGCTCCTTCGTGATCAGAATGTGAGTGATCTGGATATAGGCCATGCGGGATTGATCTTTTCAAACAACCCGGTTGCTTCTGTTCCAGACGTCAAATCCAATTCGCATCTTCTGAATGACGAGAAGATATCGATCCTTGCTGTCGATGACGACCCTGTCAACCTGAACGTACTTGCTGGAATCCTCTCTGCCGAACCGTATACCGTGACAACCGCTCATTCGGCTGTGGAGGCATTGGAACTGCTAGGAACCAAACAATGGGATCTGGTGATAGCCGATGTCATGATGCCGCAAATGTCCGGCTACGAATTGACACAAAGAATAAGGGAGCAATACTCCTTGTCCGAGCTTCCGGTTTTGCTGTTGACTGCACGCAGTCAGCCTGCCGATGTTTATTCGGGTTTCTTGTCTGGTGCCAACGATTATGTGACGAAGCCTGTAGATGCTTTGGAACTGAAATACCGCATTCGAGCCTTAATTACGCTGAAGCAATCCATAACGGAACGTCTGCGCATGGAAGCCGCCTATTTGCAGGCACAAATTCATCCGCATTTTCTTTTCAACACGCTTAACTCCATTCTGGCATTGAGTGACATCGATACCGAAAAGATGCGGGAGCTGGGTGATGCGTTCGCTTCCTATTTGCGGATCAGCTTTGATTTTCTGAATACGAAGGAACTGGTGGAACTGTCCCATGAACTGGATCTGGTCGAAGCCTATCTGTACGTGGAAAAAGAGCGATTCGAGGAAAGATTGTCGATCGTATGGGAGGTTGATCCTGACATCGACTTACTTCTCCCCCCGCTCACGATCCAACCGTTGGTGGAAAATGCGGTCAGGCACGGCATCCTGAGCCAAGCCAAAGGAGGCACGGTTCATATTCGGATCGTTTCACAGGATCGCTCCACGCTGGTGGAAGTCATCGATGACGGCAAGGGGATGGAACAGGAGATGGCCCTGCAATTGCTGAGTCCAGCCAGGCTGGAAAAAGGCGGAATCGGCCTCTCCAATACGAATCGAAGACTGACGCAATTGTACGGGCAAGGCTTGTCTATACGCAGCAAACCGAATGAAGGGACCACTGTATCGTTTGTGATTCCGGATCGGGCATAAAAAAGGGTGGGGCTCTAGGCCTCACCCTTTTTAGCGATTACTACTTTAAAAAATCATGCCTCAGGAAAATGGGATTGGGGTATTGATAAAACCCCTCTCCGGTCGCCCGTCCCAGTTTTCCTTTGTCGATATACTCCGTTTTCAATAACTGCGCGACCTTGGCAAATTCCTGATTGCCGGTAGCCTCCGCTTTTGCGTGTCCGATATTGTAGGCGGTATTGATCCCCACGACGTCCAATATCGCAAAAGGCCCCATGGGCGCTCCAGTCGCAACCATCCACGTCTTGTCGATCGTCTCTACATCAGCTACCTCTTTTACCAGGAGCAGTTGGGCAGCTTCGAGCAAAGGGACCAGTAACGAATTGAGAATGTAGCCCGGTTGCTCCTTTTTCAGAGGTAAAGCCACCATTCCAATCGCCTTCGCGAAGTCAATCACATCCTGAAACACCTGCGTATCCGTCCCAGGATGCTTCATAATTTCTGCCGTGTTGTTTTTCCAAATCTCGTTGGCAAAGTGCAATGCCAAAAATTTTGCCGGCCGGCCCGTCGCCTCTGCAAATTGGCTTGGCAACAACGTAGAAGAGTTCGTAGCAAACACCGTCTTTTCCGGTGCTGCCTTCCCCGCCTGTGTGTAAAAATCCATTTTGATCTGCACGACTTCCGGAATCGCCTCGATCATGAGATCTGCGTCAGCCACCGCTTCTGATAAATTGCTATTGAACGAAATACGGTTGTCGGCCGTATCGAGCTCTTCCTCAGATGCCCCCAGATCATTTTGATAATGCGGCTTCCATTGCTGAATTCTTTCTTTTGCCTGTTCAATAGCCTTATCGTCTCTGTCGTATACCGTTACTTGAAATCCTTTATAGGCCGTTTGGAACGCGATCTGACTCCCCAAAACCCCGCCGCCCGCAACCGTAACCTGTGTATAATTCATCGACAATCTCCTTTCCGCGCTGCACCCTTTTATTCTCTACCTGGCGGATGGAATCCATACGATAGAGGAATAAGCACACGACGACTGTTCTTGTTCATACGTAACCCCTTTCCTTATCCATTTTGATAGGAAAAAGAATAAACCCTCAGACTGAAAATACAGTGAGGGTTAGCTGAAAGGAGCCTGAATGTTGATGATCTTATCCCCCGGCTCACAGGAGTATATGCGATCATAGCCCAGAGCGATCAGCTTCGTTTGCAGCCGATCCGTCTTGGCTTTGGGGGCATGCACGAGCAAGGTTGACTTCGGTCTTAACTGGTCAAGCATCCGCCTTACTTCTGGCAGACCTTGGTGAATTTTGTATCTGCATCGGGTCACTTCAATCCCTGGTTTTTCTTCGGCTAACAATCGGGCAGCACGCGTCCCTGGATAGACGTGTCCCGTCAAAAGTATCGCATTTTCCTGGCGGGCACGAAAAGCTTCCAACAGAATCTCCGAAGCTCTCGATTGCAGCATCGGGTCCGCTGATAGGAATATCGTTTTCTCAGGCAACATGCTGCGCTGTATTACCTTTTCCTGGTTCAAGACATCTACGCGATTGCTCCACATTTGCTTGTATGCGTGCAATTTGTCCGCTTGCAACCAAAGCTCGTCATTGCATAAGGCCTGAAAACCTTTCTCCAACTGCTCATCACATACAATCTGTGTCTCGGGAAACGCCTCGGCGAGTATTTCGATCAATTCATGACCCCTGCCAAACATCGGCACGGGCAGCCAAACACGGCCGCCTCGATCCAATACCTGTCCGCACGTCGCAACCAAATCTTTGACCAGAAGCTCCTGCTCTGTTTCATCGTCCGCATAGGCTGCATCCATAATCGCGAATTGGAGTTCCTGCACAAACTCAGGGGCGGGCAGATCGGCTGAGAGCAGCCTGGAATCCGGACTGTAGTCACCAGAATAAAAAAGCGTTTGCCCCTCCACTTTAAGCAGCAACCAGACAGAGCCAGCTAAATGTCCACTTGGACCCCAGCAAGCTTCGATCCCAGGTTCAACCGAAAACCATTTTCCCGGTACTGACATGTCTTCTAAAAATCGGTACCGCACTTGCTCGATATGCTCTCCTGTATAGGGCATCTTTTTCCCGGCATCGCGCACGTACTTTTGCCAGCTTGCATAATAGCTTTCCAACTGACGTGCTGTCGAGCGCGTGGTCCAAACTACCCCGTCATACCCATCACGATACAACAGCGGTATCGCCATGGAGTGGTCTTCATGCGCATGGGACAAAAAAACGGTAGACAGCTCGCGAGCTTTGGCTGCATCCAGCATCGGATACATGTCTTCGTGTCCCTTTTTTACACCACAATCCAGCAGGACAGATCGTTGTCCAAACTGAACGTAATAACAGGAGCGGCCATGCTCACCTGCACCGCCCCAAACCTCTACTTGAAACATCACATCACGTCCTGTCAGCGCCTCGGTAGTTCATGACAGCCAGCACAATCGTTGTCAATCCAACAGATATGACAGCCATCGCCATCCCAAGTGAAACCTCTCCTTGCTCAAACTGTGCATAAATATAGGTAGCTGATACCTTCATAGAAGGCGGCAAAATCATTAACGATGCGACCAGCTCACGAATCGAGATCGTAAACGTCATCATCCAGCCTGCCATCATCCCCGGTCCAAGCAAAGGCAGCACGACTCTGCGAAATGTGTGCCAAGGAGTCCCGCCAAACACGCGCCCCGCGTTGGTCAACGAGGCATCGATTTGCTGATAGCCCGATTTTACGTATTGCACCGTATACGGCAAGAAAAGCACAACATAGGTGAGAACGACCATCCCGTACGTATTGTAAATTTTGATCGGCATCCACGGAGAGTTCCATAACAATATCAGCCCAACCACGGTTACGATTCCTGGCACTGTGTTGGGCAACAGACTAAACATATCGGTTACCCGCTCCGATACTCGACTGGCATGCTTGATCTGCATAGCCAGAAACGTCCCGATCACGACCGCGATTGTAGCTGTAATCAATGCTAAGCCAAGACTGTTTAACAGTGCTTCCATCCCCGGAGATCCCCACGTAAGCAGCTTTTCATAATGCTCCAGTGTGAAGTTCCCCCATCGAAGTCCGTCCCCGCGAAGCTTTTGCAGGGAGGCAACTATAATGGAAAAGTATGGGATTCCAATAGAAGTGGCTAACAAAAAGATGATGTATCCCCAGGCCGTAAAGCGCCCCCATCCTTTCAAATGAATCAGCTTCACTTTGGAACCCTTGCCACCCAACGTTTGATAGTCATAACGGCGGGAAATCAAATTTTGCCCATACCAAAAGACCAGACAGGAAGCCAACAAGACGGAAGCGAGCGCGGTCGCTTTGCTAAAATCGATCGGCCAACTGGACGTGAATCTGTGAATTTCACTGGTTAACACGTGGTATCCGATCTTGCGGCCAAAAGTAGCGGGCGTACCGAATTCCGCAATCGTCTTTACGAAAACCAGCAAAGCCCCCATCGCATAACTGCCAAGCAGCAACGGAACGAAAATTCTGCGGAAACGGTACATGAACCCGCCCCCATAGACAGCCCCGGCTTCCTCGTAACCTGCCCCAATCCGGCGCAGGGCATTGCGCAGAATCAGATAAAGAAAAGGGAACAAATGCAGACTCATAATCGTAACCATTCCGAACAAAGAGAAAAAATAGGGTGTCAGCTCTTCGGTGAAAGGCGCCATCTGCTCCAAAAAGCCGCGCCGCTGCATAAAGAGCATCCAGCCCATCGATCCGATATAAGGCGGTGTCATAAACGGAATGATCAGCACGACATCCAGCCATTTATGTCTGGACAAGCTCGTCTTGGCGGTCAAGAACGCCATCGGCAATGCCAATATAGAGGCCCCTGCCACAACCCAAAAGCCGAGAATGATCGAATTCGTCAACACCACGCTCAATTCTGCATCCAATATAACCTGCAGCGGTGCCAGCACGTTCCACTGATCATTCGGAGTGACGCTCGTATGCAAAATGAAAAGAAGGGGCGTGACGACAAGCAATGTCATCAGCACAAGCGCCAGCGTCACACCCCACGACATGTTTATTCTTGCAGAAGTAGAAGGCTTCATAATAACTCCGTTGTTTTATTTAAAAATTCCCAAAAACTCAGAAGTGATCGCAGGACCTTTTTCCGTCATCCAGTCCCAATCATATTTCAACTCTTTGATATCCTTCACTTGCGTACGGCTTTCATGTGCTGCAATATCGGTACGACCAGGCAACAGGTAGCTGTCCGCTACGATCTTTTGCGCTTCATCTGAAAGCAGGTAGTCGATAAAGAGTTTTGCGTTCTCCAGATTTTTCGCATCCTTCATGATCATCGCCGGGCGCGGATTGATGACCGTGCCGCTAGCCGGGTACGTAATATCGATGTGCTCACCTTTGGCCATCGCCTCATAAGCCATGTAATCCACACCAGCCATGACGACGTTTTTTGCACCGGTAATGACAGGATCGAGCGCTTCTTTATTGGCACCTGCCATCGCAACATCGTTCGCTTTCAACGATTTGAACAGGGTCCATCCGCCATCTCCATTCTCATTCAGATAGCCGGAGATAAAATCCAATGCGGAGCCGGACAGGGACGGGTCTGGAATATTGACAGCACCCTTCCACTCCGGTTTGGCCAAATCTGCCCAATCAGCGGGCGGATTGCTTACCAGCTTGGTATTGTAGGTGATTCCCAGAGCAGATGCACTATAGCCAAACAAGTGTTTATCCTGATCAACCCATGTGTCATAGAGCTTGTCTGCTTGTTGGGCCTCCGCGTAGCCTTGGGTCAGTCCCTCTTCCTTCAGAGACAGTCCTGACGGCCATGACGCCAGGATCACGACGTCTGCGACTGGATTGCTCTTTTCCGCTTCCAGACGGGAGAGAATTTTGCCTGTTGTTCCATCGAATTGCTCGATTTTTACGCCTGTTTTTGCTTCAAAGCCTTCCTTGATTTGGGCAGCCATATTACCTGGACCAGCCACATAGACAGTCAGTTTATCCGATTTTGGTGTCGACGCTGTTTCTGTACTTGCTGTCTGTGTCGGGGATGTCGTAGTTGTGGGTTGGGTCTCCTTCGGCGTGTTGCTGCTTGATGTCCCTGCTGCCTGATTGCTCCCACAGGCAGTTACGAGCAATGCCAGACTCATTGTCATTGTTAGTAATGCTGCTTTCCCTGCACGGCCAACCATTTTTGACGCTTTCATACGTGTACTTCCTCCTTTAATGGATGAATCGAATGAATTTCATCGGATGACGCATAGACAAGGGCGTGATCTCCTGTCTGCAAGCGTTTTTCATGATAGGCTACCCATACGCTCCCATTCTCCAGCTCCAGCATGATCTCATAGCGATCTCCCAGGTAACTGACCCGTTTCACTACAGCCGACCAGGTCAAATCCCCAGGGCGACCCGTCCAGCGCAGCTTCTCCGGCCGGATCATTAGCTCTTCAGGCTCAATCCAGTTTGATTTTCCTACGAACCTCGCCACGAATGCCTCTGTCGGGCGGTGATAGATCTCCTCCGGTGCTCCTTTTTGCAGCACCTTGCCCCCCTGCATGACCAAGATTTGGTCAGACATCGACATCGCCTCCAGCTGATCGTGAGTCACGTAGATAGCGGTAAGCCCTCTCGACTGCACCAGATGCAATAGCTCCGCTCGCATCTCATCTCGCAATAGCGCATCCAGAGCGCTTAACGGTTCGTCGAACAAAATCAGCTTTGGCTCGACTGCGATGGCTCTGGCAAAAGCAACTCGCTGTTGCTGACCACCCGAAAGCTGGTTGGGATAGCGTTGTTCCAAGCCATGCAGCCGTACTGCTTCAATCGCGTCCATGACTCGTTCTTTCATCCCGCTGGTTTGCTTCGTTGCTTTTAAACCAAAGGCGACATTCTCATACACCGTCAAATGCGGCCAAAGCGCGAAGTCTTGAAAAACCATCCCAAGCATTCGTTTATGGACAGGCTTGAACACTCCTTTCTCTGAGGAAAAAACGCACTCGTCATCGAGCCAGATTTCACCGCTGTCAGGTGTTTCCAAACCGGCAATCATCCGGAGCAGCGTCGTCTTGCCGCAGCCCGAGGGACCGAGCAATGTTGTAAATTCCCCAGATCGAATATGCAGATCAAGTGGCTGGAGCGCTTGTACCGCTCCAAAGGACTTGGTTAGTTGCTTTACGATTAGATCCATTGCCGCTTTCCTTCCTGTTCTACGAATCTACTTTGAGTGTACGGCAGATGTTTTTGGCTAGTGTTAACCTTTCGTATCGTAATCGTTAAATTTTCTATTATGATCTATTTGTTTGTATAGATTTTCTCTATAATGGTGGCGAAAAGTCCGGAAGTACAAGAAGGGTCATACGAGGGGTGAGCGCAAATGAATATTACAAAGCTGGAAATTGTCATGCATTTGTCCAAATATAAGAAAGTATCTTCTGTCGCTGAAGTGATGGGGATCAAACAACCTACGGTGACGTTTCATATGAAGAGTCTGGAGGAGTACTACGGGGTACGTTTATTTGAGCAACGCGGAGGTGTGATTTTACTGACCGAGGCTGGCAATGCCCTTCTGCATTATGCGTCCAAAATTACAGCGCTGTCCAAAGAGACAGAACGAGTGCTGCTAGAGTATCGCGAAGTAGAGCGAGGAACTATCACCATCGGAGCCAGTTATGTTCCAGGAACGTATCTGCTGCCCCAGGCGATCAGCCAATTCAGTCGCGAGTATCCCGGAATGTCCGTCAAGCTGATGATCAAACCTGCTCCTGTCATTCAACAATTGCTCCTGGAGCATCAAATTGATCTCGGATTTATTTCGTCGCAGCCGTTCGATGAACCCAAACTCCACATCCACCTGATGGGTGAAGATGAGCTGGTGATCGTTTTCTCGGCTGCTCATCGATTTGCCGCGATGAGCAGCATTGATGCTTTCGATCTTGTACAAGAACCGTTCATTTTTCATGGCACCCATTCCACTACAAGCCAGATGACCACGCAATGGGCGGCTGCCCACAATATCAAGCTACGAACCTGTATGGAGCTGGATTCGTTGGAGTCGATCAAGCGGGCGTTGATGATCGGCAACAGCATCTCATTTCTGTCCAGACAGGCTGTAACAGAAGAAGTGAACAATCGCATCCTTGCTTGTGCACCTCTTCCGCCACCGGAACCAAAACGCTTTATTTATGCGTGCTATCACAAGGAAAGATGGCTGTCTAAAGCGATGCAGCAGTTTTTGCAAATGGCGAGGGAGAATATGACGGCTAACCGTGACGATTAACATCCGCAATATTCGGCACTGTTCCATTTCTGGCCTTGTATGCAGTTGACAGATACTGGAGATCAATGTACGATATTGGTTGACTGAATCAGTCAATCTAAAATATTGGCTGCATTCTGCGAATCGATTCATGCGTCGTTTTTTTGCATTAATTTCGACTGACTAAGTCAATCAAAAAGGAGCTGATTGAGATGCACAATCAAAAAATGGATCAAACAATTGTCATTGGCGGAGGTATCGCCGGATTGTTGGCAGCAAGGGTACTTTCCAATCATTATGGAGAGGTTTGGATCGTTGAAAAAGATGAACTCCCTGTTGGGCCGGATCTCCGCCCTGGGACTCCGCAGGCATTTCACCCGCACCGCTTCACAATGCGAGGCAAATCGGTAACGGAACGTCTTTTTCCGGGGTATGAAGATGATTTGGTAGCGCAAGGATCGCCGTCCTCGTTTCATAAAACTGTAATGTTTATGAATCAGTATGGAACTCTGGAGATGCAATATCAACGCAATGATATCAAGTTTAGCAGAGCGGTGCTGGAGTGGGTCATCCGACAACGAGTGAAGGCTATTCCCAACGTCCGGTTTTTGCCCAAACATGATGTAGTCGGCTTACGGACAGTCCCGGATCGGTCGGCTATTACAGGTGTCCAAGTCAGGGATCGTGATCGACCCGAGCAAGATAAAACGTTGACAGCTGACTTGGTGCTCGACACCAGCGGTCGCTCTTCGAAGCTGACAGCATGGCTGGAAGAGATCGGATACGAGGTGCCGCGGCCAGATCTATTGAAAGTTTCCCTGGGTTATAGCACACGCCGTTATAAAGTGCCCCCTCATCTCACGCATGTCATCGATAAATGGGACGTCATCAACATCGAAGGTCAGCCAGCCGCCGGAACTTTCACAGGTGTGTTTTCCTTTATTGAAAATCATATAGCCGAGGTGCTGCTCTATCGTCCCGGGGGAGAATACCCTCCGACAAATGCCGAACAATTTGAAGAAGCCGTGGCTCAGCTCCCTAGCCCGGTCATTGCTGATATCTTACGCGATCTTGAACCGATTACAGACCCGCGGGGCTTCCGAGTTCCGGAATTATCTTGTCATCGATATGAACAAATGCAAAGCTGGCCAGCAGGGTTACTCGTCTTGGGAGATGCTTTCTGTATCTATGATCCAATATTCGGTCAAGGAATGACCGTGGCTGCAATGGGGATAGAAGTACTGGAAGCCTCTCTGCGTGAACAAACGAATGATCCCAAAGACAATTGGGAACGGGAAGCCCTCCGTAAAATAAAAAATACGATCGAACCCGCCTTCTGGTTAAACTGCACTGCAGATTTGCGTTGGAAAGGCGTCGAGTATACTGGATCGGAGCCGCGCAAAGGAAATACGTTTGCCGAAGAATACATGGAATTGTTTCTCAAACACGCTGTTACCAAATCGGACTGGAAGCTCTATGGACTTTATTGGGCGGTAAATTCGCTAGCAGTATCGCCTCGTGAAATTTTTAATCCGCAAATGGCCTTGGAGGTTCTTTCGCATACGGAAGAAGGAAGGCAGTTGCTCTCACATCTCCCGCAGGAAAAGGGACAGACGTTAGAAGTGTTGCTGGAGAATAATTTTCCCCGCTTCTCCGCAGCCCCATTCGGGCCACTGGTGCAATAGCCATAGAAAAATTAGAAATGATATAATCTTACTCAATACCTAATTTGCCAGGCAAAGGAGATAAAACCAGTGGCTCCTCTAAATGAAGAACAACTGAATCAGACCCGTGATCATCGAAGGGAACAAATTAAAGCAGCCGCCCTCGAAGTGTTTGCCCGGAAAGGAATATTGGGAACGAAAATGAGTATAATCGCCGAGGTTGCCGGCATAAGCAATGGACTTTTGTATCACTATTTCAAATCGAAAGACGAGCTTTTCACATCCCTTGTTCAGGAGGCGATGGACGAATCTCAGGTGGCCATGAGAAGTCTGTATGGCTTGTCCGGCACTCCTATTGAGAAAATTAAAGTTTTGACAGAAGATATACTCGATGAAAGCAGTTCCCCTTATTTCATGCTTATCCATCAGGCACGCACTTCAGAGGGCGTCCCCGAGAAAGCCAAACAACTTCTGGAACAATACTCCATGAAGACTTTTATTAATCTGTTGCTTCCATTGTTCAAAGAGGGGCAGCAAGCAGGTGAGCTTGTGGAAGGTGATCCCGATGAGCTCATCGCTTGCTATTTATCGGTGTTATCCGGTCTCACGGTGATCAATTCGCAAGGAATCAAAGTCTATCAGATTCCCAAGACTGACATGGTATTGCGAATGATTGCCCGCTCCTGATATGCCGTTCAAAGCAAAACGGCCTTCTCCCCGTAGAAGTCGGGGCGAAGGCCGTTTATTTATTTTTCCTGCTAGGCGAGGACCAGTTCACTGCTTAAACCAAGTGCCCGGTCTGTCGACGTATGAATTTCCTCGATCAACTCAGGATGATTCAAGAGTGACAAGCCATAGGAAGGAATCATTTCTTTCATTTTCGGCTCCCACTCTGCTATTTGTTCCGGGAAACATCTTTTGATTAACTCAAGCATGACGGAAACCGCGGTAGAAGCACCCGGTGAAGCACCAAGCAATGCAGCGATCGACCCATCAGCGGCACTAATCACTTCGGTACCGAATTGAAGCGTTCCCATCCCGCCTGCTTCCGTATCTTTGATCACCTGCACACGTTGACCCGCCACCACGATATCCCAATCCTCGCTTTTGGCGTTCGGGATAAATTCGCGCAGCTCTTCCATGCGTTGTTCTTTCGATAGCATAACCTGTTGGATCAGGTATTTCGTCAATGGAACGTTTTTTGCACCCGCTGCCAACATCGTAAAGACATTATTCGGTTTGACAGAACCTAACAAATCAAACATAGAACCGGTTTTTAAGAACTTCGGTGAGAAGCCTGCAAACGGTCCAAAGAGCAACGTTTTCTTATTGTCGATAAATCTTGTGTCGAGATGTGGAACAGACATAGGAGGAGCACCAACTTTAGCTTTACCGTAAACTTTTGCATGGTGTTTCTCTACCACTTCCGGATTCGTACACACCATAAACAGTCCGCTTACTGGGAATCCCCCAACATGCTTTCCTTCAGGGATACCGGATTTTTGCAAGAGAGGCAGGCTTCCTCCACCGCCGCCGATAAAGACGAATTTTGCAGTATGGCGTTCGATGTCACCGTTTTCCATATTCCACACTTTCAATTCCCACAAGCCGTCGCTAGTACGTGTAATATCTTCTACAGCGTGCTTGTATTTTACATCGACGTTTTGATCCTTTAAGTGGTCAAACAACATGCGTGTCAAGGCACCAAAGTTGACATCCGTTCCCGAATCAATTTTTGTTGCCGCGATCGGTTCATTCGAATGACGGCCGTCCATAATCAACGGAATCCATTCCATCAGTTTTTTCGGGTCATCGGAGAATTCCATCCCTTGGAACAGAGGATTGTTAGACAGTGCATGATAACGATTTTTTAAGAACGTTACATTCTTTTCCCCTTCTACCAAACTCAAATGAGGCAATGGTCTGATAAAGTCCTCCGGATTGCGGATCAGATTGCTATTTACAAGATAAGACCAAAACTGCTTGGAAACCTGAAACTCTTCATTAATTTTGATAGCTTTGCTAATATCTACGGATCCGTCCGGTTTTTCGACGGTGTAGTTTAGCTCGCACAGTGCTGAGTGTCCCGTACCCGCATTGTTCCATTCGTTGGAGCTTTCCTCGCCTGCGGATTCCAGCTTCTCAAACACTGTAATTTTCCAGTCCGGTACTAATTCTTTCAGTAACGTTCCCAAAGTCGCACTCATGATTCCGGCACCAATCAAGATAACGTCTGTTTCGGTTTTTCTGTCAGTCATTTTACCGTCCTACCTCACTCATATTTGAAGAAAAGATGGAGGCGCTCCTGCTTGGCTACACAGCAAGCCAAGGTGCGACCGATGTCCACACCTTTTCTCGATAATTGTAACTTGATTATAGTGTATCACTATTACAATTATAGTGTATCACTATTATTTGCTAATTAAAACGATTACTGATAGTAATTTGCGATTGATAGGACAGTATATGTGAGTAATGATAGGCTGTTTCAATTAAGGAGTGAAAATTGTCCAAAAAACCCTGTGAAATACAAAAAACCAAAGCCTTGCCCTGGCATCTTGCAAGGGTTTTGGCTTTGGTTGTCTCAACGCCCAGTCCGTTTCGGTTATATGATTTGGATTACTTGCAAATAGGCTGTATTATAAGAACTTGCTGTTGCGGCGACTGGCGCAATTTGAACTAAGTCTCCTGCACTTAGTTGTAGAAGTGCAGAGGAATGTTGTGTGATCGTGTGATTTACAGTTTGGCTGTTTTGTGTAAATTGTAATGATACTCTACTTGGATACTGTATTTGGGAAGAAACAACACCATTAATGAAAATTCGTAAATCAACAAACGCTTGGTTATTTCCATTCGAAGATTGAACGGTCGATACCGCGAATTGTACCTGGTATACCCCTGCTCTTTGTACACGCAAACCATTTGTCGCCGTTGTTACATCGTGTAAGAAAAGCGGATTAAATTCATCAAGTTGAACTGGGGTGTTCGCAACGTACGTAACATTCACAGTACTATTCCGTACGGCATATCCATAGGCTGGATTTATTGTCGGTCCGGCTGGCCCTTGAGGTCCTTCGGGTCCCCGAGGTCCGGCTGGTCCGACTGGCCCCGCTGGTCCGACTGGCCCCGCTGGTCCCGCTGGTCCCGCTGGTCCGGCTGCCCCCTCTGGTCCGGCTGGTCCCTCTGGTCCGGCTGGTCCCGCTG
>Ga0209147_100116_pt1 | contig 143881 bp, 122 predicted proteins | sample AraplaCol_mLB_r2_FD_184278 | JGI IMG/M metagenome (GOLD analysis project Ga0209147, IMG submission 184278) | Arabidopsis root microbial communities from North Carolina, USA - plate scrape CL_Col_mLB_r2 (SPAdes) (version 2) | ecosystem: Host-associated > Plants > Roots > Endosphere | place: USA...
GCAAGCGGCAAGCGGCAAGCGGCAAGCGGCAAGCGGCAAGCGGCAAGCGGCAAGCGGCAAGCGGCAAGCGGCAAGCGGCAAGCGGCAAGCGGCAAGCGGCAAGCGGCAAGCGGCAAGCGGCGAAGGATCACGTCCCGACTGCTCCGGAATCCAGTGCGCGGCGATTGACCAGCGGGCATGTCGACGTAGCAATCGCATCCACGTGAGGAGGTTTCCACAGCTACCGCGCCGCGAATCGAGAGGTGCCTCACCCGGTCATCACGCGCTTTATGCGCATAAACCAACCGACGTGCGACGCAACCGCCCGCCTCCTTCCGGTCGGAAACTCCCATCGTATTGATCTGGCGTGCGGCACCTCGATCCGTCATCCCGTGACAGAAAGCTGGCTCACCTTTATGCGCATAAACACATCACGCAACGCCGTGAAGCGCATCCCGAACAGCACTCCCCTCTCATGGTCCGTCGCACTGCCTCATCCACCTGCTTCTGCGAAGCGGCGAATCCACCCGCGATCCCGCGCCAACCGCCCCGCCCAGACACCCGATGCAGACTGGCTACAATACGGGGCTCTACCCTCCAGGCTTGAACGATGATCACGATCTACCACAACCCCCGATGCTCGAAGTCGCGCGAGACTCTTGCTTTGATCGAGTCGCTGAATACCACCGGTGCGCCCCTGAATGTCGTCGAGTACCTGAAGACGCCACCGACGGTAGAGGAACTGGAAGCGCTGCATCGGCAGCTTGGCCGCCCGGTTCGAGACATGCTGCGCGACGGTGAGGAACCTTACAAGACGCTGAATCTGGCCCGCGCCGATCTGACCGACGCACAAGCCTACGCGGCGATTGCCGCTCATCCGATTCTGCTGCAGCGGCCCATCGTCGTTTATCGGGGCAAGGCCGCCATCGGCCGGCCGCCCGAATCGGTGCAGGCGCTGTTCGAATAATTCTTGCCCGCCGTATTTTTCTGATTGCATCGGCCCGGTGCAAACATCGGCATTCGAAGCCGACATGATCGCCGCACACCATGTGACCACCACCCGGGCAATCGCAACCAAGCGAGCCGCCCCTAGCCTTCCCCGGACGACCCATCGTCGTCGTCCGGCCCCCGCCCCGCCGCCGCTTTCGCGGCCGTCCGCAGCAGCGCGATCTGACCGCGATAGGCCCTGCAGCCACTGCAGGTCGGCAGGTGTATACGCACCTGCAGGCGCTCATGCAGGGTCAGATGCCGGTCGAGCGCATCCGACAGCAGTCGCGTCACGTCAGTACATTTCCCCGGCAGCATCTTCGGTCGTCAGTCCTTTTTCACTGAGGCAGGTTCGCAGGCGCGTGCGCGCCCGATACAGCAGCACGCTGCAATGATTCGTCGTCAGCGTCAATTCGCTGCAGATGTCCGTAATCTCGACGTCGAGGAATTCGCGCATCATGAACACGCGTCCGATCTGCTCCGGCAGGTGGTCGAGGCAGGTCTGGAACAGCGTCCAGAACTGCTGCTGCTGCAACAGCGTTTCCGGGCGCGGCCACGGTCGCGGCTTCGCATGCGCGGCCCAGTGCCCGTTTTCCTTGAACAGCTCGCGATCGAGCACCGATTCGCCGTCGAGCTCGGCATCGAGCGCCGACAAGCTCACCGTGCGCTGCCGCGCGCGCAGCACGTCGATCAGCTTGTTGCGCAGGATGCCGAACACCCAGGTCTTGTGGGCCGACAGCCCGGCGAAATCGCCCGCGTGCGACCACGCGGCGGCGAGCGCTTCCTGCACGGCGTCTTCGGCCGCGTCGGCATCGCGGAGCTGGAGTCGCGCGAAGCGCAGCAGGTCGCGCCGCAGTTGCGCGAGATAGGCGGGATCGTCGTATTCGGACGGCATGTCTGGGTTGCGGTGTCTCGAGGCAATCGCGTGCGCCACCAAGCGGGCGCGTCGCGGTGCGAGCAGCTTACTGGGCGCGGTGCCTGCCTGCAATGCATGTTCCGTCACGAATTCACGAAACCGGTCGACGCGCTGCGCTATGCTTGCCGAACCCTGTGTCGTGTGTCGACCTCGACACGCGGCGGGCAATGTGTAACGTCAGATCATAACGGCCAAGTTATCCACAATTTCTGTGGAAAACCTTGTGGAAAGTCGGCCGGGCGGCCCCGTGGGGCGGTTCGCGGGCTGGCTTGCCTATAAACAGACCTTTGTCGCTCGTTCGGAAGCAATCGATCCGATTCCTCACTCACCGGAAGGAGAATGCCATGTCCTATCGCATCGCTGTGGTCGTCGGCAGCCTGCGTCGCGCTTCGTGGAACCGCGCGCTCGCGCACGCCGTGATCTCGCTCGCCCCCGCCGATTTCTCGTTCGAGTTCGTCGAGATCGGCGAACTGCCGCTGTACAGCCAGGACTACGACGCGGATTTCCCGGAAGTCGCAAAGCGCTTCAAGCAGTCGATCGAAGCCGCCGATGCGCTGCTGTTCTTCACGCCCGAGTACAACCGCTCGATTCCGGGCGTGCTGAAGAATGCGCTCGACTGGGGCTCGCGCCCGTGGGGTTCCAATTCGTGGTCGGGCAAGCCGGGTGCGGTGCTCGGCACGTCGCCGGGTGCGACGGGCACCGCGCTCGCGCAGCAGCACCTGCGCAACGTGCTCGCGTACCTCGACGTGAAGACGCTCGGGCAGCCCGAGATGTTCATCAAGCACGATCCGGCACGCATCGACGATCAGGGCCAGATCGTCAGCGAAGACACCCGCAAGTTCCTGCAGGGTTTCGTCGATCGCTACACGGGCTGGGTGCGCTTGCTGAAGTCGGCCTGAGCGTCGCTCCGTTCATGCCGTCGGCGCCGGCCCGCGCGTAGCGGGTCACGTGCCGGTGTGCCGCGCGTGCCGTGCATCGCGCGCTTCGCGGATGCCCAGCAGGATCTCGTCGAGCAGCGCGATGTCGAACGGCTTCGACAGCACGCGGACGTTGACGGTGCGCGTGCGGTCGAGTTCCTCCGCGTAGCCCGTGACGAGAATCACGGGCAGCTTCTCCGGCCGCTTCTCGACCGCTTCGGCGAGGTCGATGCCGTTCAGGCGGCCCGGCATGTGGATATCCGAAATCACGAGGTCGAACGCGTCGTTCGCGGCCGCGCCTTCGATCAGGCGCAACGCGTCGTCGGCGGTGGGCGCGTAGGTCACGCGGTGCCCGAGCAGCGACAGCAGCGCTTCGGTGCCGGCCGCGACTTCGCTGTTGTCCTCGACGAGCAGCACGTGCAGGCCGGCGAGCGCGCCCGTGCCCGCGTCGTGCGCGACCGCCGGCGGCCGCGCGACGACATCCTCGGCGCGCGCACGCGGCAGGTAGAGGCGCACCGACGTGCCGGCGCCGACCGCGCTGTCGATCGTCGCGAGGCCACCCGAGCGTTCGCAGAACGCGAATACCTGCGGCAGGCCGAGCCCCGTCCCCATCCCCTGAGCCTTCGTCGTGAACAGCGGCTCGAACGCGCGGGCGAGCACGTCGGGCGCCATGCCCGAACCCGTATCGTCGAGCGAGATCTGCACGAAATCGCCGGTCAGCGGAAAGCCGTCCTCGCGACGCAGCGTTACGTTGCGCGCGCCGACCGTGAAGCGGCCGCCGGCCGCCATCGCGTCGCGCGCGTTGACCGCGAGGTTGATCACCGCGAGTTCGAGCTCGGCGACGTCGACGCGGATCGGCCACACACCGGGCTCGATCGCGACGACCAGCGACGATTTCGAACCGAGCGACGTCTTCAGCAGTTCGCGGCATGTGCCGACCCATTGCCCGACGTCGATCGTCTCGTTGTGCAGCGGCTGCTTGCGTGCGACACCGAGGAGCTGGCGCGTGAGCGACTGCCCGTTCTTCAGCGCGCGTTCGATCGCGCCGAGTTCCTTGTCGAGATGCTGGACCCCGCGCCGCCGCACGATCTGCACGTTGCTCGAGATGATCATCAGCAGGTTGTTGAAATCGTGCGCGACGCTGCCGACGAGGTTGCCGAGCGCCTGCATCTTGCGCGACTGCCGGTACGCCGATTCGATCGAACGGCGCATCGACGCTTCGGCCTGCCAGCGGTCCCACGCCTCCTCTTCCGCCTTCAGCCGCTTGAGCGACAGCCAGATCACCGACCACAGCGCGACCGACGGCGCGAACATCGAGAGGAACAGCACGCTCAGGTGTTCGTACCATTCACGCCAGATCGCCGACGTGCGATACGAGCACGTCACGTAGACGGGATAGCTGCCGACCTGGCGATACGCAACGATCTCGCTGCTCGCGCCGTCGTGGCGCACCCGCACGACACCGGCGCGCGGATCGTTGCGTGCGTCGCCGAACGTGACGGCGCGGTCGGTGTGCGCGAGTGCCGGCGGCGGCGGATACGACGCGATCACCGCGCCGTCCGAGCGCGCGAGCGCCATCGTCATCGGCGTGCTGGCGCCGCCGAGCAGGTCGCGGTAGAACGCGTTGAAATACGACGACTTCAGCGCGATCGACACCATCCCGGCGAACGAACCGTCGCTATGGCGACGCGCGACGCCCGTGTTGAACACGGGAATGTTCTCGAGCTTGAGCGGCCCCATCATCAGCCGCGAGATGTGTTCGATCACCTTGCCGTCGCGAATGCCGGCGAAATCGTCGCGGTTCGCGATCGACGCATAGGGCGCCGGATAGTAGAGGCTGTTCGCGAGCAGCATCCCGCTCGCGCCGAAGATCGACACGGCCGCCACCTGCGGATAGCCGCCGCCGATCGTGTTCAGCGCTTCGTGGATGTCGGACTCCCTGTTGCGCACGGTCGCATCGTCCATGTCCTGCACGAGATCGACGATGCGCGCATCGAGCGTCTCGCTCAGGTCGAACACCTTGAGCGCGTGCTCCTCGGCAACCCGCACGGTGCGCATCGTCACGTCGCTCGCGGCGGCCTCGCGCGTCTTCAGGTCGTTGTACGCCATCACCACGACGTAGATGCAGGGCAGCACGATCGCCGCGACGAGCAGCACGATCAGCGTCACGCGCCGCACCGCGAAATCGTGCTCGGGCGCACCGGACGCATAGTTGCCGTCGTCCTGCCAGTCGTCGGCGGGCGTGGAGGCGGGAGCGTGGGAATCGGCGGGCCGGTCGGACGTCATCGAGGAAGCGGGTGAGGCGAAGGTGCCTGCCATCATAAACGAGTTGCGACAGCCCGCCGTATGGCCCCGGATGCACCCGGACGCAAGTAATCCTGTCGATTCCGACAGGGGGAAATTGTCAGATTGAAAACGCGACGAATCCGGCAGCGCAAACGTACACAAGGAAAAATTTTGCGTGCTTATCTCGAAAATGGTCGCGGCTGTTTTCGGAATGGCGCATGTTCGGACCGATTCTGTCCGAAATGGTGAATATGGCGAGTTGCATCGCCTCCGGTTTACTCCGAGAATCGCGCCTTGCTTTCCCTATGACAGATATCTGCGCCCGCCGGCATTCGCCGCGCGGCGCGTCGCGCGCGCCCGCGTTGCGGCGCCCGCGCGCGGTTGCAAGGCGGCTGCCCGCGCCCGAACGCATCGGCGCCTCAAGAAGTGCGCCGCGCGGTCGTTAACGCGAGAGAGACCATTCCGTATACCGCATCGCCCCATGCCTTTGCCGATTGTAATTGCCGACGATTCGCTGCTCGCTCGCAAACTTCTGACAAAGGCGCTGCCGGGAGGCTGGGACGTCGATGTCGCGTATGCCGCGAATGGTCGAGAGGCCTTGGCGCTGTATCGTGACGGCAAAGCTTCCGTAATGTTTCTGGACCTGACGATGCCCGACATGAGCGGATATCAGGTGCTGGAGACACTGCGCCACGAAGATCTGAACACGTTCGTGATCGTGGTATCCGCCGATATCCAGCCGCAGGCGCAAGCACGCGTGCGCGAATTGGGCGCGATCGCATTCGTTGCCAAGCCCGTGACGTCGGAGGCATTGCTGCCCATTCTCAAGGAGTATGGGTTGTATGCCTGACTCGGTGTTCACGGCGGAGCAACGCGACGCGTTGCAGGAGATCGCCAACCTCGCAATGGGCCGTGCCGCCGCACGGCTCGCGTTGTTGCTCGGGCGCTTCATCGAACTGTCGGTGCCGCGCGTGCGGGTCGTGAAAGCGACCGACGCGGGCGATGCGCTGCGCGAGATGACGGGCATCTACGACAACGTGACCGCCGTGCGCCAGGGCTTCCGTTCCGACATCAAGGGCGAGGCGATCGTGCTGTGCCGTACCGCGAGCATCGCGCGGCTCATGTCGGTCGTCGACCGCACGTTCGGCGAAGGCGTGTACGGCGGGATGGCGACACCCGACGAAGTCGTGTTCGACGTCGCGAACGTGCTGATGGGCGCCTGCGTCGCATCGATCCTCGACGAGCTCGGGCGCAAGCCCGTGTTCTTTCCGCCGGGGCTGCTCGGCGCGAACGTGTCGTTCGACGACGTCTTCCAGCCGACCGAGCTGGCATGGAGCGTGGCATTGCTGCTCGAGGTGAACTTCGGGCTCGAGGACCACGCGTTCCGGGCTCACTTCGTGATGCTGATGGCCGAGGATTCGATCCGGCTGATGGGCGACGCGCTCGACGCGTTGCTGTCCGCGCTATGACGGCCGCTGCCCCGTCGCTGAGCGACCTCGTGATCGAGCGGGTGGGCTTCGGCCTGTTCGTGCTCGACCGCGCGATGACCGTGCTGATGTGGAATCGCTTCATGCAGGACCACAGCGGCATCCCGGCCGCCGACGTGATCGGCCGCAACCTGTTCGACTGTTTTCCCGACCTGCCGCGCGCGTGGCTGTCGCGCAAGCTCGAGAGCGTGTTCCAGCTCGGCAGCTTCGCGTTCAGTTCGTGGGAGCAGCGGCCCTACCTGTTCCGCTTCGAGCACGACCGGCCGATCACGGGCGGCGTCGACTACATGCAGCAGGACTGCACGTTCATGCCGCTCACGCGCGGCCGCGACGTCGAAGCCGTGTGCGTGACGATCTCGGACGTCACGCACGTGAGCGTGATGCAGCGTGAGCGCGAGGAGGCGGTCGCGAAGCTGCGCGAACACGCGAATCGAGACGGCCTGACCGGCATCGCGAACCGGCGCTTCTTCGAGGCGCGGCTCGGCGACGAATTCGCGCGCTGGCAGCGCTACGGCGGCGACATGTCGGTGCTGCTGTTCGACCTCGACCACTTCAAGACGATCAACGACCGTTTCGGGCACGCGGCCGGCGACGCCGTGCTGCGCGAGACGGCGCGCCGCGTCGCGTCGATCGTGCGCGCGCAGGATACGTTCGGCCGCTTCGGCGGCGAGGAATTCGCGCTGCTGCTGCCGTGCACGAATCTCGACGAGGCGATGCTCGTGGCCGACAAGGTGCGCGATGCGATCGGCAGCGTGCCGGTCGATGCCGAGGGCGTCAGCGTGCCGGTGACGGCGAGTGTCGGCGGCGCGTGTGCAAAGGCGGGCGCGACGACTTGCGACGTGCTCGTCAACGAGGCCGACGCCGCGCTCTATCGCGCGAAGCGCCTCGGGCGCGACCGCTCGGTGGCCTACGCGTAGGCGCACCCGCACCGCCCTGCTGCGCGCGGAGCGGATGCGCCCCGCGCGTGCCGTGCTCAGCTTTTCGCGATATCGGCCAGCACGCCGGCCAGGACGGCCGGCTGCGACATGAACGGCGAATGGCTGCTGTCGAGCTGGTGCACGTGGGTCGGGTTGCCGGGCGCGAACGCGTCGGCTTCGTCGATGAAGCGCTGCTGCAGCGCGGGCAGGATCACGCGATCCTGCAGGCACTTGATGTAGTGGCGGTCGATCGCGCCCCAGCGCGCGGCCGTCGTCGGGATCGCGGTCGCGAACGGCGCGGCCGGCACGTCGCAGGTCATCAGGTTCGCGACGGCTTCGAAGTCGGCTTGCGGCACGTCGTCGTACAGCGCGCGCTTCGCCAGTTCGCGATACGCGGCGTCACCGCTGCGCGGATCGATGCGCAGCGCACCGGCGACGCGCGGGCTCGCCAGCATCAGCGGGCCGAGCATCTCGCCCTTGTTCTCGGGCGCGCGCACGTAGTCGAGGCCCGGCACGCCCGACGCGGGCATGAAGGCCGAGAGATAGACGATCTTCGCGATTTTCTCGGGCGCGCGTTCGGCAGCCGCCGTGATCGCGAGGCCGCCCATGCTGTGCCCGACGAGCACGACCTTGCCGTGGCCGAGCGCGTACGCGTCGTCGACCGCCTGCATGACCTGCGTCGCGTAATCGTCGAGCGTCGTGTTTGCGACCGGCGACGGCTCGGCGCCGAACGCATCCTTGTCGAGCGGGCGGGTGAAGTAGGAAACCGGAAAGCGGGCGTTGATGCCGTGCGCGGGCAGGTCGCGCGCGATCGACAGGTGGCCGCGCTCGGCCAGCGCGGCCGCAACGTGCGCATAGCACCACGCGCCGTGCCAGGCGCCGTGCACGAGCACGAAAACGGGATGATCGGACTGCGGGGTGGCGCTTGCGTTCGTCTCCATGATGTCCGGGTCTTCAGATTTTGAGAAAGGTGTCATCTTAGACGAACCCGCACGCACCCAGACGGGCCGCTTTCGATCTGTCCCTCTTGTCTCGTACAGGCCACATTTCGTCCGTATCCGATATGAATTTATCCCGAAGCGCGCTAATTTGTTGCTTTGCCCGCGATTGCGCCCCATGAACGTCGACTATCTCTTCTATCGGAAGCCGAACAAACCCGGCCCCTATTCGCTCGACGACCTGGGCGACATCGCGCCGCCGATCGGTCCGGGCGACCTGATACGCGCGGGCATCGCGCGTGTTTTCGCGCAGATCGACTGGCAGGAATCGCCCGACGTGCCGGGTGCGTGGTTCGGCACGGGCGGCGCGGTGTTCCAGTTCACCGCGGAGCCCGACGGCCACGTGACGAGCTTCATGGGCTCGCGCCTCGAACGCCGCTCGATGTTGCAGCTCACCCGCGAAATGGGGCTCATTGCGCTCGACCTGCAGCGCGACATCGTCTACGGCTGACGCAGCGCCGGCGCCGCTTCCTGCCCGGGCCGGGCGCCCTTGCCGGCCAACGGCCTCCGGCATGCCGCCGCATGCGGCGAGTGTCCGCCATCGAACTTCAAAGATTGCTATACTTTCGCCCAATTCCGGCTTCCGGCCGGTAATTTGTGCCTGTCTGCGTCGATCGTTCGCATATCTCGCACGCATTTGACGCCCTGACCATCCCAGCCGGGCATGGCTTCTTCAATCGCCCCGCGTGGGTGTCTCCGTGGAGCTTGTCTTGGCCGTTTCCAATTCCGTCGTGGACGAACAAGAAACCGACGCCGCTGCCGTCACATCGGGCAGTTCTTTCTATCTTGCGATGCGCATCCTGCCGGCCGTGCAGCGCGATGCGATGTTCCAGGTCTATGCGTTTTGCCGCGCGGTCGACGACATCGCCGACAGCGACCTGCCGCGCGCCGAGCGCAATGCGGGCCTCGATCGCTGGCGCGCCGACATCGACGCATGCTACGCCGGCCGCCCGCCGCGCCACCTGGCCGCGCTCGACCGCGAGATCCGTGCATTCAACCTGCAGCGCGACGATTTCCACGCGATGATCGACGGGATGGCGATGGATGCGGTCGAAGACATCTGCGCGCCCGACGAGCCGACGCTCGACCTCTTCTGCGATCGCGTGGCGAGCGCGGCCGGCCGGCTGTCGGTGAGGATTTTCGGGATGCCTGAAGCCGAAGGGATCAAGCTGTCGCATCACCTCGGCCGCGCGCTGCAACTGACCAACATCCTGCGCGACATCGACGACGATGCGGCGATCAACCGCTGCTACCTGCCGCGCGAGCTGCTCGCGCGCGAAGGCATCGCGATTACCGACCCGGCGACGATCGTGCGCGATCCGGCGCTGCCGCGCGTGTGCGCGACGCTCGTCGAGCGCGCGCTCGAGCATTTCCGCCAGGCCGACGCGGTGATGGATACGTGCCCGCGTGCGCAGGTGAAGGCGCCGCGCATCATGTCGGGTGCGTATCGCTGCATTCTCGAAGCCGCGATCGCACGCGGCTTCGCCTTCCCGCGCGCGCCGTTGCGCAAGCCGAAGGCGCGCATGCTGATGATCGCCGCGCGCTACGCGCTGTTCTGAGTCGACCGAGTCGATGCCCAGGACCGTCCACGTGATCGGCGCCGGCCTTGCCGGCCTGTCGGCCGCGGTCGAGCTGCAACGCCGCGGGCGGCGCATCGTGCTGCACGACGCGCACGCGCATGCGGGCGGCCGCTGCCGCTCATGGTTCGACGGGACGCTGAACACGACGCTCGACAGCGGGCTGCACACGGTGTTCGCGGGACAGCCCGCGACGCAGCGCTACCTGCGCGCGATCGGCGCGGCCGACCGGCTCGCGGGGCCCGCGCTGCCTGAATTCCCGGTCGTCGACGTCGCGTCGCAACAGCGCTGGACGCTGCGCTTCGGCGACGGGCGCTGGCCGTCGTGGCTGTTCGATGCCGCATCGCGTGCGCCGGGCACGACGCCGCTCGACTACCTCGCGCTCGCCCCGCTCGCGTTCGCGCGCATGGGCCGCTCACTCGCACAGACGATGCGATGCGACGGCATGCTGTGGGAACGTTGGCTGCGGCCGTATTTCCTCGGCGTGCTGAACGTCGAGCCGCGCCACGCGAGCGCCGAACTCGCGCGTGCGGCGCTGTGCGGCACGTTTGCCGCGGGCGGCCCCGGCTGCCGTCCGCTCGTCGCGCGCGATGGTCTCGGCAGCGCATTCGTCGAGCCGGCGCTGCGGATGCTGCAGCACGGCGGCGCGCAGATCCGGCTGAACTCGCGGCTCGACGCGTTCGAATTCGGCGCGCACGGCAATGCGGTCGATGCGGTCTCGGTCGGCGGCGAGCGGATCGATCTCGCACCGGGCGACGCCGTCGTGCTGGCCGTGCCGCCCGAGGTCGCGCAGCCGCTCGTGCCCGAGCTCACCGCGCCCGACACGTTCAGCGCGGTCGTGACCGCGTATTTCGCGATCGAGGCGCCGGCCGGCACGCCGTTGCAGACGGCGGTCGTGAACGGCGTCGTCGATGCGGTGCGCACCGGCGGCGGCCAGCTCGCGGCGACGATCCGCGACGCCGGCCGCTGGCTCGACACGCCGCGCGACACGCTTGCGCGGCGCATCTGGGAAGACGTCGCGCGCGTGACGGGCGCGAACCCGGAAACCATCCCCGCGTGGCAGCTCGTCGTCGAGCCGCGCGCGGGTTTTGCGGCGGTGCCGTCGCAGGAAATGAAGCGTCCGGCCGTGCGTACGCGCTGGACCAATCTCGTGCTGGCGGGCGACTGGATTGCCACCGGCTTGCCCGCCACGATCGAGGGCGCGATCCGCTCCGGCCAGCTGGCCGCGGACGTGCTCCAGACACAGTAAGCAACAGAGGGACCGATGAACGATCTCACCGAAATGGCTACCTTGTCCGCCGGCACCGTGCCGGCCGGCGTCGATGCGGCCGTCGCGCGTGCGACCGACGCGCTGCTGGCCGCGCAGAACGCGGACGGCCACTGGGTCTACGAACTCGAAGCCGATTCGACGATTCCCGCCGAATACGTGCTGCTCGTCCACTATCTCGGCGAGACGCCGAACGTCGAGCTCGAACAGAAGATCGGCAAGTATCTGCGCCGCATCCAGCAGGCCGACGGCGGCTGGCCGCTGTTCACCGACGGCGCGCCGAACATCAGCGCGAGCGTGAAGGCGTATTTCGCGCTGAAGGTGATCGGCGACGACGAGAACGCCGAGCACATGCAGCGTGCGCGCCGCGCGATCCACGCGATGGGCGGCGCCGAGATGTCGAACGTGTTCACGCGCATCCAGCTCGCGCTGTACGGCGCGATTCCGTGGCGCGCGGTGCCGATGATGCCGGTCGAGATCATGCTGCTGCCGCAGTGGTTCCCGTTCCACCTGTCGAAGGTGTCGTACTGGGCGCGCACCGTGATCGTGCCGCTGCTGGTGCTGAACGCGAAGCGCCCGCTCGCGAAGAACCCGCGCGGCGTGCGCATCGACGAGCTGTTCATCGATCCGCCCGTCAACGCCGGCCTGCTGCCGCGCCAGGGTCACCAGAGCCCCGGCTGGTTCGCGTTCTTCCGCGTGGTCGACCACGCGCTGCGCGCGGCTGACGGCCTGTTCCCGAACTACACGCGCGAACGCGCGATCCGCCAGGCCGTCTCGTTCGTCGACGAGCGCCTGAACGGCGAGGACGGCCTCGGCGCGATCTATCCGGCGATGGCCAACGCGGTGATGATGTACGACGTGCTCGGCTACGCGGAAGATCATCCGAACCGCGCGATCGCACGCAAGTCGATCGAGAAGCTGCTCGTCGTGCACGACGACGAAGCGTATTGCCAGCCGTGCCTGTCGCCGGTGTGGGACACGTCGCTCGCCGCCCATGCGCTGCTCGAGACGGGCGACGCGCGTGCCGAGGAAGCCGTGCTGCGCGGCCTCGAATGGCTGCGCCCGCTGCAGATCCTCGACGTGCGCGGCGACTGGATCTCGCGCCGCCCGCACGTGCGGCCCGGCGGCTGGGCTTTCCAGTACGCGAACGCGCACTACCCGGACGTCGACGATACGGCGGTGGTCGCGGTGGCGATGGATCGCGCGCAGAAACTCCGGCAGAACGACGCGTATCGCGATTCGATCGCGCGCGCGCGCGAGTGGGTCGTCGGGATGCAGAGCAGCGACGGCGGCTGGGGCGCGTTCGAACCGGAAAACACGCAGTACTACCTGAACAACATCCCGTTCTCGGATCACGGCGCGCTGCTCGATCCGCCGACGGCCGACGTGTCGGGCCGCTGCCTGTCGATGCTGGCGCAGCTCGGCGAGACGCCGCTGAACAGCGAGCCGGCGCGCCGCGCGCTCGACTACATGCTCAAGGAGCAGGAACCGGACGGCAGCTGGTACGGCCGCTGGGGGATGAACTACGTGTACGGCACGTGGACGGCACTGTGCTCGCTGAACGCGGCCGGCCTGACGCCGGACGATCCGCGCATGAAGCGCGGCGCGCAGTGGCTGCTGTCGATCCAGAACAAGGACGGCGGCTGGGGCGAGGACGGCGACAGCTACAAGCTGAACTATCGCGGCTTCGAACAGGCGCCGAGCACGGCGTCGCAGACGGCCTGGGCGCTGCTCGGCCTGATGGCTGCCGGCGAGGTGAACAACCCGGCGGTGGCGCGCGGTGTCGACTACCTGATCGCCAACCAGAACGAAGAAGGCCTGTGGGACGAGGCGCGCTTCACGGCGACGGGCTTCCCGCGCGTGTTCTACCTGCGCTACCACGGCTATCGCAAGTTCTTCCCGCTGTGGGCGCTCGCGCGCTATCGCAACCTGAAGCGCGACAACACGACGCGCGTCACGTTCGGGCTGTAACGCGTGGCGACGCAATCCACCGGCATGCTGCCCGTCATCGCCGTGACGGGGATGGCGTTCGAGGCGCGCATTGCGCGCGGCGACGGCGTCGAAGCGGTCTTCGCCGCGCGCGCCGACCGGCTCGAACGCGCACTGACCGAGGCGACCGCGCGCGGTTGCGCGGGCATCGTGAGCTTCGGCACCGCGGGCGGGCTCGCGCCCGACCTCGCGCCCGGCGCGCTCGTGATCGCGAACGCGATCGACGGGCCGTTCGGCCGCGTCGAGACCGATACGCGCTGGAGCACGCGGCTCGTCGCCGCGCTGCACGACACGCCGGTGTGGGCGCGCGTCACGCGCGGCACGATCGCGGCCGTGGGCGCACCGGTCGTCAGCGAACAGGAAAAGACGTCGCTGCATCGCGCGAAGGGCGCGCTTGCCGTCGACATGGAGTCGCATATCGCGGCGGCCTTCGCGGCGGCGCGCGGTGTGCCGTTCGCGGTGTGCCGCGCGATCGTCGATCCGGCGTGGCGCACGTTGCCCAGCGCGGCGACGGCCGGCCTGCGCGACGACGGCAGCACGGCGATCCTGCCGATCCTGCGTGAGCTGCTGAAACAGCCGTCGCAGCTCGGCCCGCTGCTGCAGGTGGCCAGCGACGCGCGCGCGGCGCGCACGACGCTGATCCAGGCGCGGCACGCATTCGAGCGTGCTGGCGCGATGCGGATCGTCTGAGCGGCGTTCGCCGCGTTTCTTGCCCCTCCCTTCCCGGCTTTCCTTCCGCTTTTCGCGGACAAATCGCGGACAAATCGCGGACAAAAAAAGAGCGCTGCAGACTTGAACTGCAGCGCTCTTTTTCCTTGCGGCGGTCGCCGTTGCAGCGTTACTGCGCGGCCGGACCGCTCGCAGGCGTTGCCGGCGCGGTTGCCGATGCCGCGGCAGGCGCAGCAGCCGGCGTGCTCGCCGGCATCGCACCGTCCGCACCCGGATCGTCGTATTGCGGCAGCCCCGGCGCGGCCGGTGCATTGTTCGGCGCCGCGCCCGGTGTACCGCCCGACTCGCCCGGATCCTCGTAGTTCGGCAACCCCGGCACGGCAGGCGTCGCGGCCGGCACGGCGCCCGATTCACCCGGTTCGTTGTAGGTCGGCAGCGTCGCCGCCGACGACTGGCTGCGATACGTCAGCGACTTGCGCTGCTGCAGGTACGCGTCGCGCACGAACGAATACGGATCGAGCGCGGCCTGCTTCAGCAGGTCGGTCGCGCCGAGCAGGTCCGAGCGCGCGCTGATGAACTGCGCGATGTACATCGGGTTGCGCGCGGCCGGCTCGATGTAGTTGAGCAGGTTGAAGCGCACGTCCACCGCGCGGCCGACGCCGTCGCGGAACGTGCTCGGCCCGAACACGGGCAGCACGAGGTACGGGCCCGACGGCACGCCCCAGCGTGCCATCGTCAGGCCGAAGTCCTGGTGATGCTTCGGCAGCCCGGCCGGCGTCGCGATGTCGATCAGGCCGGCGACGCCGAACAGCGAGTTCATCGCGACGCGCATCAAGTCCTGCGTCGCATCGGTGATGCGCAACTGCAGCAGGTTGTTCGCGATGTTGCCGAGGTCGCCGAGGTTCGAGAAGAAGTTGCTGATCGCGGTGCGCACGGGCGTCGGCGTGACCTTCTGGTAACCCTTCGCGATCGGCTGGGCGATGTTCGTGTCGACGGTGTCGTTGAACGTGTACATCGCCCGGTTCATCGGCTCGAGCGGGTCGTTGGGGTTGCGGTTCGGTCCCGTCGCGCAGCCGGTCAGCACTGCGCTGGCGGCAACGGTCGCCGCAATGATTCGCACCTTATTCATTGATTCCTTGCGATTGGTTCTTGGCGCGTTTGACGCGCGGTTTGCCCATCAGGACGGGCTGGAACACCACGGCGCCGATCAGCGTGCAGGTCAGGGCCAGCGCGAGCAGCTTGCCCATGCTCGACGTGCCCGGGTGGTGCGACAGCCACAGGCTGCCGAATGCGGTCGCCGTCGTCGCGGCGCTGAACAGGACGGCGTGCGTGAGGCTCGAGTGCAGCAGCCCGGTTTGCCCCCCGCGCCACGCCATCACGAAATACACCTTGAACGCGACGCCGACGCCGAGCATCAGCGGCAGCGCGATGATGTTCGCGAAGTTGAGCGACATGCCGAGCACGACGCACAGTTCGAGCGTCACGATGCCCGACACGAGCAGCGGCACCAGCGTGCGCAGCACGTCGCCGAAGCGGCGCAGCGTGACCCACAGCAGGATCGTGATCGAGATGATCGACCACAGTGCCGCATGCAGGAACGCGTTGATGATCGTGTCGGCCGAATGCAGGATCGAGATCGGCCCGCCGGTCGCGCCCGGCTCCGCGGCCTTCACGGACTTCGCGAAGCGGCGCAGCATCGTGTCGTCGTTCGGGTCGACGCCCTTCGGCACCTTCGGCGAAATCTGCACGAGTGCGTGGCCGTCCGGTGCGACCCAGTCGCGCACGAGCTGCGGCGGCAGCGATTCGCGCGTGATGTCCTGCGGCTGCAGCAGCGAGGCCAGCTGGTTGAGCGCGATGCGCAGCGTGTCGGAGAACGCACGCTCGGCGCGGTCGCGCGTCGCGGCGTCCGCGGCGGCGAGTTTCGCGAGCGAGGCCGACAGGTGCTGCGCGGCGGCCGCGCCCGGGCCCGGATGATCTTCGGCCGCGTAGCTCAGCAGGTCCGACACGCGCTTGAGCGCGGCGACGTGCTGCGCGTCGGTCGCGGGCGGCGCGGCCGGCTGCGTCAGCGCCGGCAGCAGGTCGCTCGCGGCCGCGGCGATCGCCGCGCGCTTGGCCGGCTGGTCGGCAGGGATGAAGGTCGACAGCGTGGTCGTGCGGCCCACTTCAGGCAGTGCGTCGAGGCGCTTCGCGGCCGCGTCGGCATCGGCGAGCGACGGCGCGAGCAGCGTGACGTCGTTGACGGCGGCTTCCGGCGAATCCTTCAGCGCGAGCAGCGTCGCCATCGATTCGCTGTGCGGATCCTTCAGGTGCAGCGGGTTGAAGTCGAAGTGGAGGAACGCGAGCAGCGGCAGCGCGCCGATCACGACCACGAGCGTGCCGATCAGGATCGGCTTGCGATGGCGATCGAGGTAGTCGTCGACCGGCGCGAGCCACGGGAAGCCCGGCGTCTTCGATTCGCCCGGCGGCGCGAACAGGCGCAGCAGCGCCGGCAGCAGCGTGATCGTGGTCAGCAGCGCGACGAACATCCCGACGCCCGCGATCAGGCCGAGTTCGGACACGCCGCGATAGGCGGTGGGAATGAACGAGAAGAAGCTCGCCGCGACGGCTGCGGTGGCCAGCGCGAGCGGCATGCCCATCGAGTGCGCGGCGCCGATCAGCGCGTGATCGATGCGCGGATCGCGGAAGCGCTCCTCGCGGTATTTCACGCCGTACTGGATCGAGAAGTCGACGCCGAGGCCGACGAACAGCACCATGAACGCGACCGAGATCATGTTCAGCGAGCCGACCATCGCGAGGCCGAGCGCGGCGGTCACGACGAGGCCGACGAACAGCGTGACGAGCACCGAGCCGATCATCCGCTTCGAGCGCAGCGCCAGCCACAGGATGACGAGCACGGCGAGCAGCGTGAGCGCGCCGTTGAGCGCCGCGCCATCTTCGACGGACGCGAATTCGTCGTCGGCGAGCGGCTGCTCGCCGGTCAGGCGCACGGCGGCGCCGTAGCGCTTCTCGAGGTCGAGCGAACGGGCCGCGTCGCGGATCACCTGGCTGGTTTCCGCGCCGGCCTTCAGCGCGCCGTAGTTGACCACCGGCTGCACGGTGACGAACGCGCGTGCGGGCTGCCGCGCGGCATCGTTGTCGACCAGCGCGCGCCACGAGAACGCGGCCGGCTTGCCGGCCAGCACGTCGTCGACCGTCGCGGCGCTGCGTGCGAGCAGCTTCGCCATCGCGGGCAGTTTCACCTGGCCGGTCAGGAGCGGCTGGCCGAGCGTGGTGGAGAGTGTGGTCGCGAGGCCGGTCAGGCTCGGGTTCTTCGCGAGTTCGTTGACGAGCGGGCGCGCGCTCGCGAGCTGCGAGGTGGTATCCGTGACCTCCTGCGGCGACAGGAACAGCAGCCCGTTGTGCTCGAAGAACGGCCCGCCGCCGGGCTCGGCGACCTGGCCGATGCGGCCGGCGTCGGCGTCCTTGCGCAGCGCTTCGGTCAGCGCATGCGCGGCGGCGTTCGCGAATTCGGGCGCCGGCGCCTCGACGACCGCGAGGATCGTGCCGTTGCGTTGCGGGAACGCCTTGTCGACGGCCTGCCCGAGGGCGGCCCATTGCGGCTCGGCATCGACGAGCTTGCTGATGTCGGTGTTGATCTTGAAATGCTGCGCGACATAGACGCCGCTGAGCGCGGCGATGACGAGCGACAGGACGACGACCCAGACGGGGCGGCGCACCGACCATGCAACGAGTCGGACGATGAGAGATGTCACCATGTGGCGGTGGGGAGCGGCTGGCAAGGGCAAAGTAGCCAAGTATACCGGCGCAGCGTGGCGGCGGTCGTGACGTTGGGGGTTTCGGGGCGGGAAGGAGATTTGTTCGCGACGGCGGAATCGATACCGATGGTTCGCCGGTTTGTAAGGGGATATTTACATAATCGGCGCCGCTGCACGCCTGTGACAAAGGAACCTGAAAGGTAACAGTCGGTCACGGCGGCACACCGAGGCGTCGGGCCCGGTATACTTTGCTCCGTCGGCCGGTGCAATGAACCGGTCGTTTTTTCTCATCGAGCGATATTCGTATGAAACGTCATCTGTTTGCTTTCGTCGCGGCGGCCGCCGTGTCGGTTTCCGCTTTTGCGCAGAGCGCGCCGGTCGATATCGTCCGCAATGCGGTCGAAGGTACCGTCAATGCGATGAAGGCCGATCCGGCCGCACGCGGCGGGGACATGGCGAAGGTCTCGGCGGTCGTCGAGCAGCGCTTCCTCCCCGCGACCAACTTCGAGCGCACGACCCGCATCGCGGTCGGCGACGCGTGGAAGCAGGCCACGCCGCAACAGCAGCAGGAGCTTTACAAGCAGTTCAAGCTGCTGATGACGCGCACCTATGCCGCGTCGCTCGCGCAGCTCGGCAGCCAGGACGCGAAGTTCTCGTTCAAGGCCGGTGGCGCGTCGGGCGCCGACGCGCTCGTGCAGTCGACCGTCACGACGCCGGGCGACAGCCAGTCGGTCGGCTATCGTCTCGGCAAGGTCGGCAACGACTGGAAGATCTACGACATCGACATGTCGGGCGCGTGGCTGATCCAGGTCTACCAGGGCCAGTTCAAGAGCCAGCTCGCATCGGGCGGGATCGACGGCCTGATCACGTATCTGCAGAAACACAATTCGCGGACGAACTGACCGCCGCCACGCGGTTCGGAATCCGGATGCATGAAGGGCGCCCTCGGGCGCCCTTGTTTGTTTACCCCGAGGCGTGGTGAGCAGTCGAACGGCCGATGTGACCGCGCGTCCGGGCGTCCACGCTCAAGTCCAGGCCGCCTCCGCACACGTCGAGGTTCGCTGTGTGCGACTTACTGATACGTCATGGTGAAGGTCAGCACGGCGTTTGCGCTGCCGGCTGTCACCTTCGCGGCCGTCTGGTAGTACCTGGCCGTGAGCGGGATCGTGTAGGAGCCGCCGGTCGATTTGCTGTAGCTCGTCAGCGTGTACTGCGTGTTGTATTTCAGCGCGTTGCCGTTGCCGTCCTTCAGTTGCAGGCCGATACCGGTGGCCGTCGAACCGCTCGACAGCGCCAGCACGCCGTTGGTGCTGTCGAGGACGGCATTGACCGGGATGAACTGGTACTGGATCGAGTTCAGGCCTGTCGGGCAGGCGTTGACCGCCACGTTGAGCGAGACGGCCTGCTTGTTGGTCGAGCCGATGCCCGTGAATTCCGACTGCAGCGGTGAACCCATGTTGACCGTCACGTTCGGCGTGGTGCATGCCGCGACGTTGACGATGGTCGGGGTGAGCGAGAACGACACGAGGGGCGAGGCGGCGACCGTATATGAGCCGCTGCCACTGGTGCCCGTTACTGACGCTCCCACGACCAGCACGCCGCCCGTCACCGTGCCTGCCGTGACGGGGCCAGTCTTGACCAGCGCCGCCTGGATCTGGCCACCGTTGGTGATCGAAGTCACCGTGCCGCTCGTGTTGCAGACCCAGCCTGCCCATGGAAGAGGGATCTGCGAAGTAGTCGACTTGGAAAGATCGATCCAGGGCTGGGTTCCGCATTGGTTCGCGTAAGTCGTCACGCCGATCGCGACACCGACGCCAGGCACATTGGTATTCCAGACTGTATAGGTTGCCCCGCTTGGCCCGGCCACGGTCATGCCGGCCTTGGTCAGCGACTGCGGTTCAAAGACCATGCCGGCGACGGCCACACCCGATACCGAGCACGTGTAGTAGTTGGAAACGTTCAAGGTACTGAACCAGCCGGTCAGCAGGGTGCCGACGGCTGCATCGCGCGGGATTGTCACCGAGGCCGGCATCGACAGCGTTACCGTCTGTGCCGTTCCCGAACAACTTATGCTCGCGGCGAACACGGTACGTGTGCCAAAGCCGAACATCAGCACCGCCAGCGCGAGCAGCCAGAACGCCAGGCGGCTCGAGCCTCGCGCCGATCTTGTGTGCCTGCGCATCGAGGCCGGCTTCTCGTATCGTTTCATGATCTCTCTCAGGGTCATTTCATCCGCTGCGCTCATTTCGTGCATACCGCCTCCGCATCGATCCAGCGTTGGCTGCTCGTCTTGCTTGCCGCCGGTAACGTGTAGGAAAGCGAACAGATTTCGTCATTCGTATCGCCCCACTTCACCTTCAACGTGCCGGTATCCGTCTTCACGCCGCGCAGCACGACGCGGCCATCCTGCGCCACGGTGCCGACGTTCTGCCCCGCCGCATCGCTCACCTCCGCGCCGAACGGAACCGGCTCACCATCGGCCATGCGCGCGCGCATGATCACCGCGCGTCCGCCGCCCTCGGTCTCGTACTTCAGCCGCACCACCGCACCCGCGGTCGGCGCGATGTGCTGCGCGCTGGATTTCAGCTCGACGCTCATCGGCACGCCCTTCGGATCGATTTCCACCTCGTTGGTCGAGAACGGCGTCAGGGTCGACACCAGGGCATGACCGAACCGATCGATGCGCAGGCCGCTGCTGGCCGTCACGCGTGCGCCGTTTGCGTCCTTGGCCTCGACGATCGCCATCGTCTCGCCCATGGTCGGCGTAAAGGCCACGCCGCCGGCATAGGCCACCATACCGCCCGAGATGCCGCCGCCGTACTGCGTAAAGCCGGTGCCCTTCGAGGCGTTGCCCGACAAGGTCGCATACGGCGACATGTAGGACACGTTGCCGCCGACGTTGACGGTCGCCCCGGTGCCGCTGCCGCGGGTATGACCGACGTTCACGCCATAGCTGAGCGCGTTGTCGATGCCGAGCGAGCCGGTCAGCGACTGCTGGACCAGGGTTGCGCCATGGCTGTCGTGTTGCAGGCTGGTCGACGAATACAACGTGCGCGAGCCGAGGTTCAGCGGGATCGACACGTTCAGCATGAAGCGGTTGTCCCAGCGGTTTTGCGTCGCGTCGAATTGGCGCGCGACCGACACGCCGTAGTTGATGCGCCGGAAATTGTTGCTGTAGCCGGCCTGGAACTGCGTGTCGTTGCCGCTGCGATTCCAGTAGTTGACGGTCGAGCCAGACAGATAGAACGAGCCCCAGCCTTCCGGCAGGCCCTGGTTCAGCATGACCTGGAACTGGCCGCGACGCACGCCGCCGGACAGCAGGCCGTTCACGCCGCCGGTCTGCTGGCTGCGCAACTGCATGGCGTCCTGCAGGCCCAGGTAACCGCTGCTCGAATAACGATAGGCGGCCACCGCGATATTGGTATTGGTCGGACTGATCAGCTTGCTGTACGAGAGCTTCACGCTCTGGCCGTGGCGCGTGCCCATGCCGGGCAGATCGGTGTTGGCCTGCGTGATGTCCAGCGCGAACGAGCCCAGCCCGGTGTTGAGCGCGACGCCGGCCAGGCCTGCCAGGTAGCCGGGCGCGGCCGTCATGCCGCCGTAGCCGGTGATCAGGTTGGTGAAACCGTGCTGTACGGTCGCCTGGAACAGCGCGGGCTTGCTTGACAGCAGCGGACTGCGGTACTGGCCGGCCGTCACGCTGAAACGCGTGATGCCGGGCCGCAGCGAACTGACGGCCGACGCATACGGCACCTTGAAGGTGTGGATGCTGCCGTCGGCTTCGGTCACGATGACGTCGAGGTCGCCGCCATAACCGGTCGCATAGAGATCGTCGATCTCGAACGGGCCGGTCGCGACGTTGGCGCTGTAGACGATGTTGCCGTTCTGGCGCACCTGCACCAGCGCATTGCTGTTGGCGATGCCGTGGATGGTCGGCGCATAGCCGCGTTGCGATTCCGGATACATGCGCTCGTCGCTGGCGATCCGCACGCCGCGAAAGCCCACGCTGTCGAACATCGTGCCGTCGGTGAACGCGTCGCCGATCACGAGCTGCGCCTTCAGGCGCGCGATCGAGCGCTGCAGGCTGGTCTGCACGCTCTGGTAGTGCGTGCCGCCGTGCGTGTTGTAGGTGGTGTTGCCGTTGTGGCGGAAGCGCCAGGGCCCGACGTTCAGGCCGGCGGTCAGGCCCAGGTAGGCCTGGGTCGACGAGGCGCCCTGGTTGTCGGCGCGGTAGATGTTGCCGTTGTACGACAGCAGCGCAGCCGGCACGCCCTCGTCCCAGTAGCGCGGATCCACGTAGCCGCGCGCCGCGCGGCTCAACGAGGCCTGCGGGATGCTGACGTCGAGCCGCTGCTCGCCATTGTCGAAAGTGGCGACGGCGTCCGGCACCAGCATGTCGATCGTCGCGCAGGCGTGGTTCGAGTCCGTCAACATGCGCGTCGCTTCGGGCGACAGCTTCGCGAGATCCACCCCGACCTGCTGCAGCAGCTCGCGATCGAAGCAGGGCTGGACGTTGTTTCGGCTGTCGCCCACCTGGCGCAGCGTGATCGCGGTACGACCGATCCAGTTCGTGTTGACGTACAGGTCGACGCGATACGAACCCGGCGCCGCGGCATTGCCTTTTTCGAAGCGACTGACGTCCACCCGCGTGCCGCCCGGGCGCTGCAGGAACAGGTCGTCGAACTGGACTTCCGCCACCTGTGTGGCGCTTGTGGTCTGCGCCATCGCGCCCGTCGACGCGAACACCGACAGCGCGAGCAGGAAGCACGGGCGCGGGCGCCAGCGCACGAATGGCGGCAAACTCGAAAGACGTTGGATCACGATAGGCACCCGAGCGTGAGCAAGCCTCCGCCCTGCCCGGGCGGGCATGCTTGGTCTTGCTGTGGAAAGGACGTGGCGCGCTACCCGCGCCTCGCGCAATGGAAGAGAGTCAGTCGCGCATCATCGCGACGGCGCGGCGGCGTCTGACCGCAATGGCGTCTCGCCGATGACCGAGCCGCCGTAGTCGTTCAGTGTCGTGTAACGCACGCTGGCGCCGGCCGAGCCGGGCACATCGCCTTTCAGCGGGAAGGCGCGCGTCTCGCCCGGCCCGACCATGCCGCCATCGTCGAAGATTGCGCTGCGTCCGCCCGACTGCACGCTGATCATGGTCAGCGACACATGGAACGGTGTCGGGTTGTGCGCTTCGATGGCCGGTTTGCCGTCGGCCTGTGTGAGCCGCCAGGTGAGCTGCGCCGGTGCGTCGGCCGATGAACCCGCGAGTTTTTCCGGACGATAGAACAGCTTGATGCGCGAACGGAATGCGAGCTGGATACGGCTCATGTCCGCGTCCGCCGCGCTCGGCTTGGGCGGCACCTCGAGCACGTTGAGCCAGAACACCGACTCGTGATCCTGCGGCATGGGCTCGCCGGTGTAGACGATGCGCAGCGTCTGCGATTTGGACGGATCGATCCGCGAGATCGGCGGCGTGACGGTGAAGGGCACCTTGGTCGTGGACGGCGCGCCGCGCACGTCACCTGTATCGACCCACGACTGCACGAGCGCGGGCGACTGGCCGGCGTTCGACAGCTTGAGCGTGACCTCGGATTCGCTCGCGGCATAGATTACGCGCGTGCCGCCGATCACCACCGATGCATCGGCGGGCGCTGCCAGGTAGCCGAGCCATGCGGCGCATGCGGTGGCGATCGCGCGCCGGAGTGTGTTTCGAAGCTTCATGATGGAGATCGATGCAGGTAGCGAGCACGAGGGGCGGTGCGACGTCGTGCCGCTCCGCCCGATCTTGCTATGTATAACTAAGTGATTGGTTACTGATAAACGAGCGAGTACATCACGCTCGACGTCGCCGCGCCTGCCGTTGCAGCGCCGGTTGCGAAGTACTGCGCGTAGTAGTTCAGCGTGGCGGTGCCGGTCGAGCTGATTGCGACCGACTTCGAGTTCTGCGAGGCGTCAGCTGCGCCGATCCTGATAGGCGAATAGGTGCCGTCGCCGTTCAGCAGCTGGATCTCGACGTTGGTCGCGCCGCCGGCGGCCAGGATCAGGTTGCCGGTGGCGGTGTCGACCGTCGGGCCCGGTTCGAAGTAGGTGTGGACGTTGCCCGACGCCGGCGTGCAGGCCGTCAGCGCGATGTTGAAGGGCGTGCGGTTGGCCCACTGGCCTGCGGCGGCCAGCGCGCTGGTCGCCACCGATTGCAGCGGCACATTGAAGTTGTTCGAGCCGCTGCCGTTGCCGTTGATCGTGCAGGTTTGCGCGGTAACGCTGCCGTTGAACGTGATTGTGCCGTCGGCTGCGGATGCGATTTGCGACGCAGTGGCTGCAGCCACGAACAACACGGCGGTAATGAGTTTGGTTTGCATGTTTTGGTTTCAGAAAGAATCGATCTGGATGGTGATACGACGCCGACGCGATATCCGTTGACAGCGCGACGCGACATCCAACGGCGACCCGAAAAGGCATCACACGGCCGAATATTATGTTTTCGGCTTGGTTACACTTGGACAGAACGAATGCTACTGGCGTCAACAATTCGTAAGATGAACAATTGTCACTTCGCGGTGGCACCAATAAAAAATGCCGTTCAGCATGACTGAACGGCATTCGCCCTCGGGTGCCTGGTGCGTTGCCGTGCGTCAGGTGCCGACGCCGAGCATCCGCAGGCAATCGTCGACCACCGCGTCGACGAACGCGGCGCGATCCGTTTCCGGCGCCGCGATGATGTGGTCGGTCGCGCCGTGCACGCCCGCATAGATCAGCAGCGCGGTGACCTGCGGGTGCGCGAGCCGCCAGGTGCCGGCCCGTGCGCCGCCGTCGAGAATCGCGCCGAGCTGTTCGAGGATCGCGTTCTTGTCGGCATTCGCGCGATCGTGGTGATGGTGATTCGCGTAGACGATGTCGTGCGTGCGATAGGTCGCCGCGTAGGTTTCGATGTTGGTGCGGATCCACGCGCGCAGGCGCGCGAGCCAGTCGTCGGCATCGCACGCGTCCACCGCGTGCTGCAACCGGTCGAGGAACGACGCCGTGTAGCGCTGCGCGAGCGCGGCGAGCATGTCGGATTTCGATTCGAAGTAGTGGTAGAACGTGCCCTTCGCCACCTGCGCGTGCTCGACGATCTCGCTGATGGTCGTCGCTTCCACGCCCTGCGCGAGGAACAGCGTCTCGGCCGCGGCCATCAGCTCCTCGAGGCGCACTTCCGCCGGCTTCGTGCGCGGCAGCTTCCCCGCCGGCGCGTCGTCCTTACTTGTCGTGGTTCCTGCCTTTGTCCTGTCCGTCATCGCGCGGCTCGACGCCCGTTCGTGCAAAGCCCGCAGTTTAGGCCAGCGCCCCGTTCACGGCCAACGCAATCCATTGACCGACGGTCAGTCGATATATATGATGCGAATCATTCTCATCTTCGTGCCCGTGAAGGGCCGACCGCCATGCCTCGCTACCGCCGCGCCGCACTCGTCCTGGCCGCCTGTCTCGGCACCTTTCTCGCCACGCTCGACATCAGCATCGTCAACGTCGCGTTGCCGACGCTGCAGACGGCGCTCGATACCGACATCGGCGGCCTCCAGTGGGTCGTCAACGCGTACGCGCTCGCGCTGTCGGCGTTCATGCTGTCGGCCGGCCCGCTCGGCGATCGCTACGGACACAAGCGCGTGTGGCTCGCCAGCGTGGTCCTGTTCACGGCCGGGTCGGTGGTCTGCGCATGCGCGAGCCGGCTCGAGCCGCTGCTGATCGGGCGCGCGATCCAGGGGCTCGCCGGCGCATTGCTGATACCGGGCGCGATGCCGATCCTCACGCATGCGTTTCCCGATGCGCGCGAGCGCGCCCGCGCGATCGGCGGATGGTCCGCGTTCAGCGCGCTCGCGCTGATCCTCGGGCCGCTGGTGGGGGGCCTGCTCGTCGAGCATGGCGGATGGCAGGACATCTTTCTCGTCAACGTGCCGATCGGCATCGTGACCGTGCTGCTCGGCGCGTGGGGCATTCCGGAGCGCCGGCATCCGCAGCACGCGGCGTTCGATCCGCTCGGCCAGGCGCTGAGCGTGGCCTGGCTCGGGTTGCTCACGTACGGGCTGATCGGCATCGGCGAAGCCGGCGCGTCGCACGTGAAGGTGCTCGCGCCGCTCGCGGGCGCCGCGGTGGCGTTCGTCGTGTTCGTGCGTGTCGAAACGCGCGTCGAGCGGCCGCTGCTGCCGGTCTGGCTGTTTCGCGACCGGCGGCTGGTGCGCGCCAATCTCGCGTCGTTCGTGCTCGGGTTCTCGGGGTACAGCAGCCTGTTCTTCCTGTCGCTGTTCCTGCAGCAGGCGCAGGGCCGCACGCCCGCCGCCGCGGGCTGGCAACTGATGCCGCAGTTCGTGATGACGGCGATCACGTCGATGCTGTTCGGGCGCATCGCGGCGCGCATTCCGTTGCACGCGCTGATGGTGGCCGGGTATGGCCTGGTCGGCGCGATGCTCGCGGCCATGGCGGGCTTCGGTGCGGGAACGCCGTATGTGCCGGTCGGCATCGCGCTGGCGGTGCTCGGGGTCGGCATGGGGCTCGCGGTGCCCGCGACCGGCATGACCGTGATGGAACTCGCGCCGGCCGAGCGTGCGGGCATGGCGTCGGCGACGATGAACGCGTTGCGCCAGACGGGGATGAGCATGGGCATCGCGGTGCTCGGCAGCATGATGAGCGTCGGTGCGCTGCACCGGATGACGGCCGCGATGCAAGCGGCCGGCAGCGCGCAAGCGGATACGCCGGCGCGGCAGGCGGTGATGGAGCATGTGTTTGCGGCGGGACAGCCGGCGCTGCTCGGCGCGTATCGGGATGCGATGGCGCACGGGTTTTCGATCGCGGTCCTGTGTTCCGGAATCCTCAGTGTTGGTGTTGCGGTGATGCTGATGATGCGGCGTGAAACGAAGAAGCAATCGGGGCGCGCGGCGGCGGCGTGTGTGACGTCTTCACGGCCGGAATGATGCGGCTTGCCGGCCGGCCGAGCCTTTTGCGGCAGATCGCGGCGCCGGCCTACTTTCGCCGATGCTCGACCGCGAACTTGATCAGCTCGGCCTGCCCCTCGATCTCCAGCTTGCGCTTCAGGTTGAGCCGGTGCGTCTCGACCGTGCGCACCGACAGCCCCGTCTGCTGCGCGATCTGCTTGCTCGACAGCCCTTCCGCCAGCGCGTCGAGGATGTCGCGTTCGCGCGGCGTGAGCCGGTCGAGCGGCGACGCGGTCGTGCTCGCGTGGATCATCCGCGCGGCGAGCCCTTCGCTGAAGAACGTCTGGCCCGCCAGCACCGTGCCGATCGCGCGCACGATCTCGCTCGCGGGCGAATCCTTCAGCAGGTAGCCGCTTGCGCCGGCACGCACGGCCTGCGTCACGTATTCGACGTTGTCGTGCATCGACAGCATCAGCACGCGGATGCCCGGAAAGCGTTCGTGAAACACGCCCGCGAGCGTGATGCCGTTCATTCCGTGCATGCCGATGTCCATCAGCGCGAGATCGGGCTCGAGCGACGCGGCGAGCGCGAGCGCCTCGTCGGCGTTGCCGGCTTCGCCGACCACGGACAGGTCGGCCGCTTCGAGCCGCATCCGCAAGCCGTCGCGCACGAGCGGGTGATCGTCGACGAGCAGCAGTCGGGCGACGGGCCGGGCGGTGTCGGGGGCGCTCATGCGAAAGGTCTCCTGTTATGGGGGCGTCGTCACGCGTCGCTGCGCAGCGGCACGCGCGCGGCGACGATCGTGTGGCCGACCTGCGACGTGATCGTCAGGATGCCGCCGAGCGCGTCGAGGCGCTCGCGCATGTTGCGCAGGCCGATGCCGTGGCGCACGTCGGCCTGCGAGCGTTCGGCGTCGAAGCCGCAGCCGTTGTCGGCGATGGTCAGCGTGACGGATTGCGCGCCGACGTCGAGCGTGACGGCCGCGCGCGACGCCCGCGCATGATGCACGATGTTGCTCAACGCTTCCTGCGCGATCCGGAACAGCGCGGTGTTGACCGCCGCGGGCAGCGGCCGGGCGCCGCTGTGCGCGACCTGCGTGTAACCGATGTCGATGCCGCTTTCGGCGCCGAGCTCGCGTACCAGCTGCTCGAGCGCCGCCGCGAGGCCGAGATCGTCGAGCATCGCGGGGCGCAGCGCATGCGAGATGCGCCGCACTTCACGCAGCGTGTCGCCGAGCCGCACGACGCCCGATGTCAGCGCCTGCTCGGCCTCGGGCATGCGCGCAGTACCGCGTTCGAAGCGCGCGAGCGCGGATTCGAGCATCAGCTTCGCCGATACCATCATCTGGCTAATCCCGTCATGCAGCTCGCGTGACAGCCGCGCCCGCTCCTGTTCCTGCGATTCGACGACGCGCTGCGCGAGCAGCTTGAGCTTCGCGTCGGCGCTGCGCGACTCGCTGACGTTCAGCACCAACGCGCACACGGCGATCGCGGCGGCACCCGTGAGCGCGATCGCGGTGAGCCAGCTCATCGTGCGCTCGATGTTCGCGGACGCGCGCGCGTCGATGCGTTGCAGCGCGGTGTCGACGTCGTCGAGATAGATGCCGGTGCCGACCATCCAGCCCCAGCGTTCGAGCGCGATGACGTAGCCCAGCTTCGGCGCGACGCGGCCCGTCGACGGCCGCTGCCACGCGTAGCGCACGTAGCCGCCGCCGCTCGACGCCGCGCCGATCAGCTGCTGGATCGTCAGCGCGCCCTGCGGGTCGCGCATCGACCAGTAGTTGTGGCCGACGCGCTCGGGCTCGCGCGGATGCATCAGGGAATTGCCGTGCAGGTCGTACACGAAGAAGTAACCGTCCGGGCCGAAATCCATCTTCTGCAGCATCGCGAGCGCCTGCGTGCGCAGCAGCGCGTCGTCGCGCGCGTTGCGGCCGCTCGCGTCGTAGAGCGGCATGATCGCGCTCGTCGCGAGCTCGACGTAGTGCTTGAGCTCGACCTCCTTGCTCGACAGGTACGCGGCCTGGATCGTCGCGTGCTGCGTGCGCGCGAGGGACGTCGCCTGCTGGCGCACGCCGAAACCGATGCCGGCGATCGCGAGCAGGAACGGCACGATGGCCAGAAGGAAGATCTTTGCCTTGAGTCTCATGGTGGTGCGAAGCGGCCGCGCACCGCGCGGGCCCGCCGGGCGAGGCAGCCGCGCGGCGGCGTGTCGAGGCGACATTGTCGGCGATTTTGCGCGCGGGCGGCGACAGTGGCCGGCCAGCCGCCGTGCCGGCGCCCGGCGGCGGCCCGTTCAGGCCCGCCGCGCCGCGAGGCCGCCGGAGGGGGCCGCGTGCACGACGATGCGGTTGCGCCCGCCTTCCTTCGCGCGATACAGCGCGTCGTCGGCCAGCTTCAGCGCGGCCTGCATGTCGTCGTCGTGTTCCGGATAGCTCGTCGTCACGCCGATGCTCACCGTCAGGTGGCCGGTCGCCCCGGCGTCGTGCCGGATGCCGAGATCGAGGATGCCGGTGCGGATCGTCTCGGCGATCGACGCCGCGCCGTCCGTGTCGACGTCGGGCAGCACGACGACGAACTCCTCGCCGCCGTAGCGCGCCGCGTAATCGGCCGGGCGGCGCAGGCAGCCGGCGATGCAGTGGCCGACCGCGGCGAGCGCGTCGTCGCCGGCCTGGTGCCCTTGCGTGTCGTTGTAGCGCTTGAAGTAGTCGACGTCGATGAACAGCAGCGACAGCGCGTGCTGCGAGCGTGCGGCCCGGCGCCATTCGCGTGCGAGCGTGACGTCGAGCATGCGGCGGTTGTCGAGGCCCGTGAGGCCGTCGGTGCGCGCGAGCGCCTGCAGTTCGGTTTCCGCGCGGTGGCGCTTGCGCAGCTGCACGTCGAGCAGCAGCGACAGGCCAACGAAGCCGATCGCGAGCGCGACCATCGCCGAGCCGATCGGAATTGCACGGTCGTACCACGCGGCGTAGGTATCCGCTTCCGAGCGCGCGACCATGATGATGAGCGGCAGGTGCTCGAGATGCCGGAACACGTACAGGCGGCGCACGCCGTCGATCGACGCGGTATCGGCGAAGCTGCCTTCGTTGGCGGTCATGAACCGCCGGAACGTGCTGGCGTGGCTGATGTCGCGGCCGACGATCTTCGGGTCGTACGGCTCGCGCGCGACCATCTTGCCGTCGGTATTGATCAGCGCGATCGAGCCGCGATCGCCGAGCGACAGCCGCGAGAACAGGTTCTGGAAATATTCGAGCCGGATCGACATCACGGCGGCGCCGCCGAACGAGCCGTCGGGCTTGGTGATCCGCCGGCTGAGCGCGATGCTCGGCGAGCCGCCGCGCAAGCGCGAATGATACGGGGGGCTGACGTACAGGCCGACGTCGGGATGGTCGCGGTGCACCGTGAAGTACGGCTCGTTGCCGAAGTTGGCCTTGCGCGGCACGTCGCTCTTGCCGTCGACCGCGATGTCGCCCTTCGCGTCGAGCACGTAGATGCCGCCGAGGTACTTGGCCGTCGTCGCACGGTCGAACAGCACCTGGCGGCGCAGCGGCATCGGCAGCTTGACGACATCCGGGTCGTTCTCGCCTTCGACGACGGCCTGCAGCGACAGCGAATAGATTTCGATGTTGCGCTCGATGTCCCACGACGCCATCAGCGCGAGATTCTGCTGCATCGAGATCGAGCGGTCGCGCGCGTCGATGCGGCCTTCGTACAGCACGATCCCGCACAGGGACAACAGGAGCAGCGCGATCAGCAGCCCGGTATAGAAGATCAGGTGCGGCAGCAGGAACCGGCGCAGATGTGCGGCGACACGGCTCGTCAGGCCGGATTCGCTGGGCACTGCGTAATCGGTTTCTGCCATGGTCCGTGGATCGATGGGCATTGCCGCCGGGCGGCGGGCCGATGCAATTGTTCGTATGACGTGGCGGCGGCGATCCGCCACGCGTCCATTCGACGACTTCCTGCCGGCCGGCGAGAAAATGGACACTGATTACCGGGAATCGCGGCCAGATATACCGGTAAATCGCGCATTTACTGGTGACATCTACGCCGATTCAACGATCCGACGAATCGGGCAGTGCGAATTCAACGGAGTATAACGCGCGCGTTCGCGCGCGCGGAAAATGTTGCGGGCCGTTGATCCGGATCAAGTTTCAGTGAATTCCCGGGCTTGCGAATATCCGGCAAAGCGTTCCGGCGCAAGGCTGTACGGCATGAGCGGCGAAACCGCGGCGCGCGGCCGCCGATTCCATCGGGTTAACGGCAGGCGAGCGAAAAAAATGAAGGCGTCGATATGTGCGCCGATTATTCGTTTCAACAGCCGGGCGAACGCGAAAATGAAAACGGGCGGCCGTTGCGGCCGCCCGTTTCGTGAAGCCCGGCATAGGGGCTTCCGGCATACGGGCTCCCGGCACGCCGGAAACCCGCCGCACGGCCGTGCTTATCCGCCGTGCTGTTGCGCCTTGAACGCGAGCCGGAACCGGTGCAGCAGCGGCTCGGTATAACCGCTCGGCTGCGACGTGCCCTGCAGCGCGAGCGCGCATGCGGCCTTGAACGCGGTCGACTGGTCGTAGCCGGGCGCCATCGGGCGATAGTTCGGGTCGCCGGCGTTCTGCTGGTCGACGACGCGCGCCATCCGCTTGAACACGTCGAGCACGAACGCCTCGGTGATCACGCCGTGGCGCAGCCAGTTCGCGATGTGCTGGCTCGAAATGCGCAGCGTCGCGCGGTCTTCCATCAGGCCGACGTCGTGGATGTCGGGCACCTTCGAGCAGCCGACGCCCTGTTCGACCCAGCGCACGACGTAGCCGAGGATGCCCTGCGCGTTGTTCTCGACTTCGCTCAGGATCTCGGCTTCGCTCCACGCGGCGCGCTCGACGACCGGCACGGTCAGCAGCCCTTCGAGCAGCGTGTCGCGTTCGCTCGCGTACGGCGTCTTCTCGAGTTCCTGCTGGACGGCCTGCACGTCGACGAGGTGGTAGTGCAGCGCGTGCAGCGTCGCGGCGGTCGGCGACGGCACCCACGCGGTGTTCGCGCCGGCGCGCGGATGCGCGATCTTCTGCTCGAGCATCGCGTGCATCAGGTCGGGCATCGCCCACATGCCCTTGCCGATCTGCGCGCGGCCGCGCAGGCCGGCCGACAGGCCCGCGAGCACGTTGTTGCGCTCGTAAGCCTGGATCCACGCCGACGATTTCATGTCGCCCTTGCGGATCATCGGGCCTGCTTCCATCGCGGTGTGCATCTCGTCGCCGGTGCGGTCGAGGAAGCCGGTGTTGATGAACGCGACGCGCGCGGCGGCGGCGGCGATACACGCGGCGAGGTTCACGCTGGTGCGGCGCTCCTCGTCCATGATGCCCATCTTCAGCGTGTTGCGCGGCAGGTTGTACAGATCCTCGATGCGCGCGAACAGCGTATCGGCGAATGCGACTTCGACCGGGCCGTGCATCTTCGGCTTCACGATGTAGATCGAGCCGGTGCGCGAGTTGCGCTTCGCCTTCAGGTCGTGCAGCGAGCACAGCACCGTGACGACGCCGTCGAGGATCCCTTCCGGAATCTCGTTGCCGTCGCGGTCGAGCACCGCGCCGTTGGTCATCAGGTGGCCGACGTTGCGCACGAACAGCAGCGAGCGGCCGTGCAGCGACAGCGTGCCGCCGTCGGGCGTCGTGTACTCGCGGTCGGCGTTCAGGCGGCGCGTGAAGGTCTTGCCGCCCTTCGCGACTTCCTCGACCAGCGTGCCCTGCATCAGGCCGAGCCAGTTGCGGTAGAGCTGGACCTTGTCGTCGGCGTCCACCGCCGCGACCGAATCCTCGCAGTCGATGATCGTGCTGACCGCGGCTTCGAGCACGACGTCCTTCACGTTCGCGAGATCGGCGCGGCCGATCGGCGTCGATGCGTCGATCTGGATCTCGAGGTGCAGGCCGTTGTGCTTCAGCAGGATCGCGGACGGCGCGTCGGCCGCGCCCTGGTAGCCGACGAACTGCGCCGGCTGCGCGAGGCCGACGATCCCCTTGGCGGTTTCGACGGCAAGCTGGCCGTCCTGCACGCGGTAGCGCAGCGCGTCGCGGTGCGAGCCGCTCGCGAGCGGCGCCGCGTTGTCGAGCACGTTGCGCGCGTAGTCGATCACGCGCTGGCCGCGCGTCGGGTTGTAGGCCGTGGTGCGTTCGGCGCCGCCGTCTTCCGGCAGTGCGTCGGTGCCGTACAGCGCGTCGTACAGGCTACCCCAGCGGGCGTTCGCGGCGTTCAGCGCATAACGCGCGTTCGACAGCGGCACGACGAGCTGCGGGCCGGCCTGCGTCGCGATCTCGCTGTCGACGTTCGCGGTGGCTGCCGCGACGTTCGACGGGACCGGCACGAGGTAGCCGATTTGTTCGAGGAATGCGCGATACGCGGCGTGGTCGCGCACCGGGCCGGGGTGCGCGCGGTGCCAGGTGTCGAGTTCCTGCTGCAGGCGGTCGCGTTCCGCGAGCAGCTCGCGGTTGCGCGGCGCCAGGTCGTGCACCAGGGCCGAGAAACCGCTCCAGAACGCGGCCTTGTCGATGCCGGTGCCCGGCAACGCTTCGTTTTCAATGAACTGGCTCAGCGCTGGCGCGACTTGCAGTCCTGCTTGGTCGATCATCGTTAATCCTCCCGGGGAAAAATGCGCGCGCGGTTTGGCTGGTTATGTCGCGACGCTTTGTGTGCCGGCGCGGGCAATCTGCGCGTCCTGTTCGGACTTTACGCCAGACACGCCGATCGCGCCCGCGATCCGGCCGCCGACCGTGACCGGCACGCCGCCTTCGAGCAGCCCCGTCAGCGGCGCGCTGAGAAACGCGGTGCGGCCACCGTTGATCATATCCTCATACGCCTTCGTCTCGCGCCGGCCGAGCGCCGCCGCGCGCGCCTTGTCCTGCGCGATACAGGCGCTGGCCGGCGATGCGCCGTCCAGGCGTGCAAACGCGAGCAGGTGGCCGCCGTCGTCGACGACGGCGATCGACACGGCCCAGCCGTGGCGTTCCGCTTCCGCGCGGGCGGCGGCGAGCATGCGGTCGGCATCGGCCAGTTCGAGTTCGGGTTTCGTCTGCATGGAGATCCTCAGGAATCAGGTCAGTTGACGAGTCGGTTGTCGACGAGCTCGATCCAGTGGCGCACCGGCGTGCGGCCCGCGCCGTTCAGGTGAGTCTGGCAGCCGACGTTGGCCGTGACAATCAGGTCCGGCCGCGCGGCTTCGAGCGCATCGAGCTTGTTGTCGCGCAGCGTCGTCGCGAGTTCGGGCTGCGTCAGCGAATACGTGCCGGCCGAGCCGCAGCACAGATGGCCGTCGGCGACATTCGTCAGATCGAAGCCGAGCCGCGTCAGGATGTTTTCCACCGCGCCGCCGAGCCGCTGCGCGTGCTGCAGCGTGCACGGGCAATGAACCGCGACGCGGCGCGGCGTCGACTCGGCCAGCGCGTCGAGCGGCTCGGCCGCGATCGCTTCCGCGAGGTCGCGCGCGAGCGCGCTGACGCGCCGCGCTTTCTCCGCGTAGACGGGGTCGGAGCGCAGCAGGTCGCCGTATTCCTTCACGAACGCGCCGCAGCCGCTTGCCGTCAGCACGATCGCTTCCGCGCCCGCTTCGATCGCGGGCCACCATGCGTCGATGTTGCGGCGTGCGCGGGCGAGGCCGGCATCCTGCGCGTTCAGGTGATATTCGGTCGCGCCGCAGCAGCCGGCCTCGCGCGCCGGGCTCACGCTGATGCCGAGCCGGTCGAGCACGCGCGCGGCGGCCGCATTGGTGTTCGGCGACAGCGACGGCTGCACGCAGCCCTCGAGCATCAGCACGCGCCGCGCGTGGCGCACGGGCGGGCGCGGTGCGGCCGCGGGCACGGCGGCCGGGATCTTGTCCCGCAGCGTGCCCGGCAGCAGCGGGCGCAGCGCGCGGCCGGCCTTCAGCAACGCGGCGAACGTCGCCGGGCGCGGCACGACGTGCCGCAGCCCCGCGCGCAGCAGGCGCTCGCGCGCGGGCCGCTGCGCACGCTTTTCGGCTTCCGCGCGGCCGATGTCGAGCAGCGTGTGATAGCGCACGCCGGACGGGCAGGTCGTCTCGCAGTTGCGGCACGTCAGGCAGCGGTCGAGATGCCGCTGCGTGCGTTCGCCGCACGGCTCGCCTTCGAGCAGTTGCTTGATCAGGTAGATGCGCCCGCGCGGCCCGTCGAGCTCGTTGCCGAGCACCTGGTAGGTCGGGCAGGTCGCATTGCAGAAGCCGCAGTGCACGCACGCGCGCAGGATCGCTTCCGCTTCGTCGGCCCGGGCGAGGGCCTTGCTTGCTTCGCTGAGATTGGTTTGCATCGGCGGGTCGGGATCGGGTTCGCGTCAGAAATCGGCGTACAGGCGGCCGGGATTGAAAATCGCATGCGGGTCGAGCTGTGCCTTGAGCTGGCGGTGCACGCGCAGCAGCGCGGGCGGCAGCGGCTGGAACGGCTCGTGCGTCGTGCCCGGCGTGAAGCAGGTCGCGTGCCCGCCCCATTGCGCGGCGAGCCGCTGCACGTCGGCCGGTGCGGCGTCGCTTTTCAGCCAGCGCTGTGCGCCGCCCCAGTCGGCCAGCAGCGCGCCGGGCAGGCCGTCGAGCGGCGCGGCGGCCGGCACCGACACGCGCCACAGCGGGCGCGGGTCGTCGAAGAACGGCAGTGCAAGGTCGCGCAGCCGTGCCCAGAACGCATCGTCATGGTCGTCCATGCAGTCGCCGCCGATCGTGTCGCGCGCGGCCTTCACCGAGCCCTCGCCGCCTTCGATCCGCACGCGCAGCACGCCGTCCGCGTGGCAGGCGCCCGCGAGCGGCAGCCCCGCGCGCCGCCATGCGGCGACGCGCTGCACGGCTTCGTCCACTGCGAGCGGCAACGCGAGATCGCACGTTGCACGAGGCTTCGGCAGCACCTTCAGCGACACCTCGGTCACGACGCCGAGACAGCCGAAGCTGCCCGCGAGCAACCGCGACACGTCGTAGCCCGCGACGTTCTTCATCACCTCGCCGCCGAAGCGCAGGTGTTTCGCGTGGCCGGTGATCACGCGGCAGCCGAGCACGAAGTCGCGTACCGCGCCGGCCCACGGGCGGCGCGGGCCCGACAGCGCCGCCGCGACCATGCCGCCGACCGTGGCCGCGCCGCCGAACGACGGCGGCTCGCACGGCAGCATCTGGCCGGCCGAATCGAGCATCGCCTCGAGGTCGGCGAGCGGCGTGCCCGCGCGCGCGGTGACGACGAGTTCGGTCGGGTCATAGGACACGATGCCGCGATGCGTGCGCACGTCGAGCGTGCGGCCTTCGACGGGGCGGCCGAGGAACGCCTTGGTACCGGCGCCGCGAATGTGCAGCGGCTGGCGGTCGTGGATCGCCGCGTCGACCTGGGCGACGAGTGCCGCGCTGTCGTCGATCGATTCGATTTCGCGTCGCATCAGAAACGCTCCAGTTCGGGAAACGGCAGCTTGCCGTGATGGACGTGCATCGCGCCGAATTCGGCGCAGCGGTGCAGCGTCGGGATGTTCTTGCCGGGATTGAGCAGGCCCTGCGGATCGAACGCGGCCTTCACCGCGTGGAAGAACGTGATTTCGTCGGCGTTGAACTGCACGCACATCTGGTTGATCTTCTCGCGCCCGACGCCGTGCTCGCCGGTGATGCTGCCGCCCGCCGCGACGCACAGCTCGAGGATCTTTCCGCCCAGCGCTTCCGCGCGGTCGAGTTCGCCGGGGCGGCTCGCATCGAACAGGATCAGCGGGTGCATGTTGCCGTCGCCCGCGTGGAACACGTTCGCGACCGGCAGCCCGTATTCGGCGGACAGCGCGGCGATTCCTTCGAGAACGCGCGGCAGCTCGCGGCGCGGGATCGTGCCGTCCATGCAGTAGTAGTCGGGCGACATGCGGCCGACCGCCGGGAACGCGTTCTTGCGACCGGCCCAGAAGCGCTGGCGCTCCGCCTCGTCGCGCGCGACACGGATCTCCGATGCGCCGGCATCGCGCAGCAGCGTGGCGACGCGTTCGGCATCTTCGTCGACGTCGGTGGGCGAGCCGTCGAGTTCGCACAGCAGGATCGCCTGTGCGTCGACCGGATAGCCCGCGTGGATGAAATCCTCGGCCGCGCGGATCGCGAGGTTGTCCATCATCTCGAGGCCGCCGGGGATCACGCCCGCGCCGATGATCCGCGCGACGGCGGCACCGGCTTCGGCGACGTCGTCGAAGCTCGCCATCAGCACCTTCACGCTCGGCGGTTTCGGCAGCAGCTTCACGGTCACTTCGGTGACGATGCCGAGCATCCCTTCCGAGCCGGTGAACAATGCGAGCAGGTCGAAGCCGGGTGCGTCGAGCGCGTCGGCACCGAGCGTGAGCGTATCGCCGTCGATCGTCAGGATCTCGACCTTCAGGATGTTGTGCACGGTGAGCCCGTATTTCAGGCAGTGCACGCCGCCCGCGTTTTCGGCGACGTTGCCGCCGATCGAACACGCGATCTGCGACGACGGATCGGGCGCGTAGTAGAGGCCGTGCGGTGCGGCTGCCTGCGAGATCGCGAGGTTGCGCACGCCGGGCTGCACGCGCGCGACGCCGGCATCGGGGTCGATGTCGAGAATCCGGTTGAACTTCGCCATCACGAGCAGGAGGCCTTTTTCGAGCGGCATCGCGCCGCCCGACAGCCCGGTTCCCGCGCCGCGCGCGACCACCGGCACGCCGAGCGCAGCGGCGACGCGCAGCACCGCGCGCACCTGCTCCACCGTGTCGGGCAGCACGACCGCGAGCGGTACCGTGCGATAGGCGGCGAGGCCGTCGCATTCGAACGGCTTGAGCGCTTCGCGCTCATGCAGCACGTCGAGGCCGGGCGCCGCCGCGTGCAGTGCGGCGACGAGTGTGTCGCGGCCGACGGTCGCCAGCGGGCCGTCGATCCGTTCGTCGTAGGTGAAACTCATCGTGTGTCTCCGTCTCCACTCTTCACCATGCGGGCGGCCGCGGGATGCGCGACGCGCCGGATGGACGGCATTCTTGGCGGCCGGCCGGTGTGTGTCCATACGTCGCGGGCGTGGTCATACCAGTTTTTCGAGACGTGCCGTGAAGCCGGGGTGGGTCTTGACGTAAAAGCCAGTCACGACAAGGGTTTATGAGAAAATCGGCGACATCCGTCCAAAGTGGTCATACCAGTATGGAAATGCAGGATCGACAAGCGCCGGCGCGCAATGTCGCCGATGTCGTCGCCGAGCGGATCGAGCAATTGATCGTCGACGGCGTGCTGAAGGCCGGGCAGGCGTTGCCGTCCGAACGGCGGCTGACCGAGAAGCTCGGCGTGTCGCGCACGGCCGTGCGCGAAGGGATGAAGTTGCTGCGTGCGCGCGGGATCATCGAGACGACGCACGGCAAGGGTTCGTTCGTCGCGAGCCTGACCCCGCAGCGCGAAGTCTCGCCGATGATGCACCTGCTCGGCTCGCAGCCGCGCACGCTGTACGACCTGTTCGAAGTGCGCGGGATGCTCGAGACGGAGGCCGCGCGGCTGGCGGCGCTGCGCGGAACGTCTGCCGATTTCATCCTGATCAAGCGTCGTTATGACGAGATGACCGCGGCCGATGCGCAGGATCTCGACCCGGCCGCGCGCGCGAAGCTCGATCACGCGTTTCATCTCGCGATTTGCGAGGCGTCGCATAACCCGGTGCTCGTGAATACGTTGCAGTCGCTGACGGATCTGCTGCTGAGTTCGGTGTTTGCGTCGGTGAACAACCTCTATCACCGCGAGCCGTTGAAGAAGCAGATCGATCGCCAGCATGCGCGGCTCTATAACGCGGTGACCGGGCGGCTGCCCGAGCAGGCGCGCAAGGCGGCGAGCGAGCATATTCGCCAGTGCGTCGAATATCTGAGGGAGATCGAGCAGGAGGAGCAGCGGCTCGTGCGGTCGACGTTGCGGCTTGAAGGGTGGACGTGATCCCGGCGCCGGTGTGTTCGTGCCATGACGTCCATCAAGCGAAGTGCGTTGACGATGCGGGTTGATTGGTTATTGCATCATGATGTGACGTATCTGGCACGAGGCACGCCCTGATTTGCACGTTCGTGCAACACGCGCCGTGTACCGTCGCACGTATTACGCCATCGATCCTGACAGGAGGGTGCTGCATGTCGATTCCGACGCATGGCGGCGGGCCTGACGCCCGCGCCGATCCGACTCCGCATGAAGACCGCGCCGCGCTGGTGGCGATGCTCGACGAACTGCTGGAGGCCGAGCGCGCAGGCGCGCGTGTCGCATCCGAAACGGCGGCCGAGGTGAGCGACGATCCTGAACTGCAGCGGCTGATCGCCCATATTCGCCAGGATGACGCGCACTGGTGCAGCGTGCTCGTCGATGCGATCCGGTCGCTCGATGCGGAACCGACGCGCGCGACCGGTGTGTTCTACGAGAAGGCAATGGCGATCGACGATCTGGCGGAGCGGATGGCGTTCCTGAATCGTGGCCAGCGCGGGGTGGTCCGCAAGCTGCAGACGCTGCTGCCGACGCTCGCCGATCGGGACATGCATCACGCACTGTCGTTGATGCTGGTGGCGCACGAGAAGAATATCGGGGCGGTCGATGTGCGGCTGCGCGGCGGAGCGGACGGGGCGCAACCTGCGCCGTAATCGCTGGAATTGCGGCTTTCGCCCGGAATACGTCCATGTCATTTGCCTCGCTTGGCCTGATCGAGCCTCTGCTGCGTCATCTGCAGGGCCTCGATTACCAGACACCTGAGCGGGTGCGGGCCGAGGCGATTCCTGCCGTGCCGAGTGGCGAGTACGTCATGGCCGCGGCCGAGACCGGCACGGGCAAAACGGCGGGTTTTGCGCAGCCGCTGCTGCAACGCTTCGTCCGACACGGCCCGGCGGTGTCGAGCAACCGCGCGCGTGCTCGCGCCTGCGCGTGAACTGGCCGAACAAGGACTGCAAAGCTTCGTCGAGTCCGGCAAGGCCCTCGAAGAAACGGGCTCCGACTGTGATTGCGCGGCAACGGTGCCTGCGCCGAGACGGGCTGGGCCAACCCCATTCGCGGCCATCGCGTAATAGTCGATACTATCCGGCGGGCTGCGCCATTCTCTGTCGATCATCGCCGCCGCCGGATGCCACGTACGCTGCTTGAACCACGCGCTAAACAGTTACCAACCGACCTATGAACCGATCGCTTCTATCCGTCGTCTCGGCAATGTTGTTGATTTTGGTTCCAATGACCGAGGTATCGGCTAGCGAGCCCGGCAAAACGGTAACCACTGACCCCTCGCTCGCACCGGCGACGGTAGATTCAACAAGCGCGCAACAGACAGCTGTCACGCTCGCTCAACGTGGGCAGGCAGCAGAAAAAGCCCAAAACTACCCGCTAGCCATCAGCTATTACACCGCGGCGCTCAACTTGCACCCGCTTCTTCTTGACGCGCTGGTAGGGAGAAGTCTTGCATACGACAAGATCCACGAGCGGGAAAATTCCGCGGATGATGCCTTGGCTGCGGCGAAAATAATAAGCGACGAGGGAAAAAATTATAGGCTTGCGTCCTATCTTTACAGGTTCGCGGGTCTTGGATACTCCTTGTCGAACAAGTATGAAAAATCCGTAGTCGCCTTTACGGGGGCAATTAATATTGATCCATCGGATCCGGGCGCCTATGTACACAGGGCGGGTTCTTATAAATTAATGCTGGATTTCGATCATGCTCTCCTGGACCTGAAAAAGGCGTTGGAGCTCGACCCTGGCAGAATCGACGCAAAAGACAGTTATGCAATGGCCTTCGCAGATATGGGGTTGTATCAGGTCGCCATCGACAAATTGAACGAGTCGCTGGCCGCGGATAAAAATGCGTCGACGACCTACGTGAATCTCGGCCAAGTGTATATGTCGATGGGAAGGTATGACGACTCCCGCCGAAATTTAAACAAGGCGCTGCAACTCGATCCGCAAGATTGGGATGCTATCTTGCATGACGTAAAGCTGAATTTCTATACAGAGAATTATGCGGCCGCATTGCGTGAAGCCAATGCATGGCTGGACAACAACAGAGAAAACAGCAGTTCCGAAGATGTTGCATACATGCTGATCTGGAAGCATCTGGCATCGCAACGGCACGGAGTGGATGATCGGGCGAGCCTGGACGGCGAATCTTCGAGATTGCGGAATCAGGAATCGTGGCCTCGCCCGATCATTGATTTCTTCCTGTCGAAAATAGATGCCGACCAACTCAGGGTGGCAGCGGCCAAGGGTGATGCCGGGCCTCCTGGGGCACGTCAATGTGAAGCCGAGACCTATATCGGGGAAGCGAATATGATGGCCGGCAAGATGGAGGACGCAACGAGAAATTTCGAAACGGCTGTTTCGCTATGTCCGGTTTCGTGGACTGAATATGATTTGGCGAAATTCGAAATAAAATCGATAAAGAATTTCGTCGCGTCACCGTAATTAAAGCCGGGACGGGGACGTGAGTCACCGAAGGCCGCATTTGCTGTTGGGCGCTTGCGCAGTCACCGGGTGACCGTCGTCGTGAAATCTGGCGGTCGCTCGCAGATCGTTTGGCGACATCCGTCACGATCCGCGAAGATAAAAAAAGCCCGCCGAAGCGGGCAACCTCTCGATGCGGAGGGGGAGATACGAATACGCAGGGCTGCGCGCGTTCAGCCTTTGGTCGCCCCGAACGTCAGCCCCGCCACAAAATGCTTCTGCATCGCGAAGAACATCGCGACGGACGGCAACGCCGCCAGAATCGACCCGGCCGACACGAGGTTCCACGACGTCGTCCATTGCCCCTTCAACGCGGCAACCCCTGCCGTGATCGGCGCAGCCTCATCCCCTTGCGTGAGACACAGCGCCCAGAAGTAGTCATTCCACACGAACGTAAACACAAGAATCGCCAGCGCAGCCAGCGCCGGCCGGATCAACGGCAACACGATCCGCCAGAACACCGTCCATTCCCCCGCCCCTTCGATCCGCGCCGCCTCGATCAGCTCGAACGGCAGTTGCTTGATGAAGTTGCGCAGGAACAGCGTGCAGAACCCCGTCTGGAACGCGACATGAAACAGGATCAGCGCCTCGACCGTATTGAACACGCCGAGCCTGAGCGACAAGTCCCGCACCGGAATCATCAGCACCTGCACCGGCACGAAATTGCCCGCGACGAACGTGCCGAACAGCGCCGTGCTCCCGCGAAACTTGTAGGTCGCAAGCGCAAAGCCCGCCATCGCCGCGAGCGCGATCGAGCCAAGCACGGACGGCACCGTGATCTGCACGCTGTTCCAGAAGTAATGCAGCATCGGCGACGTGGTCAGCGCATCGCGATAGTTCTCGATCATCGAGAAGTGCCGTGGCCAGCCCCAGTAGTGGCCTTCGACGAGTTCCTCGGTCGAGCGCACCGACGTGACGAATACCGCGATCATCGGCAGCAGCCAGATCACGAGCGCGACGGGCAGCGACAGCTTGTACAGCCGGCGCGATACCGGCTTCCATTGGGCAACGGGTGTCGGAAACATGATGAAGGCATCCCCGGAAGGTCAGGTCATTGCTCGTTGCGCAGCAGGCGGCGCAACTGGAACACGATGTAGACGAGCATGATCGCGAACAGCACGGCCGCAATCGACGCGGAATAGCCGAGCCGGTAGTACTTGATCGCCTGGTCGTACATGTAATACGCAAGCACGGTCGAGCTCTCGAACGGGCCGCCGCTCGTCATCACCGAGATCAGGTCGAAGCTGCGCAGCGCACCGATCACCGTGACGACGATCGCCATGAACGTGGTCGGCCGCAGTTGCGGCAGCACCACGTGCCACAGCAGCGCGAAGCCGCGCGCGCCTTCCATGCGTGCGGCTTCGATCTGTTCCGGATTGAGCGACGTGAGGCCGGTGAGGTACAGGATCATGCAGTACGCGGTTTGCGGCCACAGCGCGGCGAACACGATGCCGAACGTCGCGTAGCGTGCGTCGCCGAGCACCGGGATGCCGTGTCCGGCGATCAGCGCGAGCAGCCCGAACGTCGGATCGTAGAACCACGAGAAGATCAGGCCGATGACCACACCCGACAGCACGAACGGCGCGAAGAACAGCGACTTCACGAGCCGGATGCCGGCGACCGCCTGGTTCAGGTACAGCGCGAGCGTGAGGCCGAGCGGCGGCGCGAGCATGAAGAGTGCGAGCCAGATCACGTTGTTGCGCAGCGCCGTGTAGAACGTCGGCGCTTGCAGCAGCTCCGCATAGTTCGCGAGACCGACGAACGTGCGCTCGGTCATCCCGTCCCAGTTGTACAGGCTCAGCCACAGCGTCGACAGGATCGGCCAGATCACATAGACGGCAACCATCGCGCAGGCCGGCGCGAGAAACAGCCACGCAGCACGCCGTTGCCGCCGCACGGCGGGCGACGGGCGGCGCGCGGGTAGTGCAACAGCGGTAACCGCGGCGGGCGCGCGAGGGTGCGGCGGTTCCGGCGGCGCGGCGGGCGGCTCGAGGTGTCGGGACGAAATCGGACTGGACACGGCAGGGCTCCTGAACGAGCGAACGATGGGACAGCCGCAGCGGCGGAGCACCGCCGCGCGGGTCACGGCGTTACTTCTTGTAGATCCGCTTGCGGGTCTGTTCGAGCTGCGCGAGCACCGTATCGAGCTGCGCCGGATTCGCGAGGAACTGCTGCATCCCCTTCATCCCCTCGTCGGCCATTTCCTTCGTCATGTCGCGGTCGTAGAACTGCGCGACGCCGCCCTTCGTGTCGGCAAGGATCCGGAAGCCGATGCGCGAGACCGGATCGGCCGGCTCCGGCGACTTGCTGTTGGCCGACAGCGAACCGAGGCCTTCCGCGAGTTTCGCGCCCATCTCGGGTGTTTCGACGAACGCGAGGAACGTGTGCGCGTCGGCCTTGTTCTTCGCCTTCGTCGGGATATGCAGCGATTCGACCGGGCCATCCTCGGCGGTCGGCACCTTCGGGTCGATGATCGGGAAGCGGTAGTAGCCCATTTCCTGCTTCACGTTCGGCGGAAATCCCGCCGCGATGAAGGTGCCCATCAGCATCATCGCGGCCTTGCCCTGGAACAGGAACGGCTGGGCGCCGTCGAGATCGTAGGACAGCGCGTTGTCGATGAAGTAGCCCGCGTCGATCAGCGACTTCCACGTCGTGTAGACCTTCTTCACGCGCGGGTCGGTGTACGGCACGTCGCCGGCCATCAGCTGCTGGTGGAACGCGTTGCCGTTCAGGCGCAGGTCGAGATAGTCGAACCAGCCGGCGAGGGTCCACGCGTCGCGGCCGCCGATCGCGACCGGCGTGATGCCGGCCGCCTTCAGCTTCTTGCATGCGTCGAGAAACTGGTCCCACGTCTTCGGCTCGTCGGCGATGCCGACCTTGCGGAACAGGTCCTTGCGGTAGAACAGCCCCCACGAGTAGTAGACGGTCGGCGCCGCGTACTGCTTGCCGTTGTACGACGATGCGTCGCGCGTCGATGCATACATCGCGCCCCAGCCGTTCTTCGTCCAGTCGCCGCTCAGGTCCTCGAACAGCCCGCGCTTCGCGTAGTACGCCATCCGCTCGCCGGCGTGCCAGTTCACGACGTCCGGCGCGACGGTCGTGAGCCAGGCGGGGAGCTGCACCTTGTACGCTTCCTCGTCGACGAAGGTCGCCTTCACGTCGATGTCGGGATGCGCCTTGTGGAACGCGTCGAGCGTCGACTGCCAGACCGCGCGCTGGCTGGCGCCCTTGAACGCGATGTTGATCGTCAGCGTGCCGGCATCGGCGGACGCCGTCGTGCCGAGCGATGCCAGTGCGACAGCGGCGGCCGTGGCGAGCCGGGCGGCGAAGCGAAGGGGGCGATGTGTCATGCGTGTCTCCATTCCTGTGTGTCGTCTTGTGCGTGACCGGCGCATCGTGGCGCCGGTGTCGGGGGGCTACGAACGGCTTCGATACACGGCCACGTCTTGCGGCCCGACTTGCGCGGTGCCGAGCACGAACGCCGACGGCGATACCGCGTCGATCGTGTGCGGCGTGTCGCCATAGTTGAAAACGTAGGTCAGGCCGCCGCGCCGGCTCACGCGCACGCCGTCGCCGAGCGGCGTCGGCGTGAGGCCGGCTTCGGCCGCGACATCGGCGAACAGCCGGGCGGTGGTCGCGTCGTCGAACGGCGCGGCCCAGTAGTGCAGCGTGCCGTGCGACACGCAGGCCGGGTGACCGTCGGCGAAGCGCGCGCGCACGACGCTGCGCGTTTCGTCGTGCAGTTCGACGAAGTCGCGCCAGTGGCGCGCATGGCCCGCGAGCGGCGTACCGTCGCACAGCGTGCCGTCGATTCGTTCGGTCACGTTCGGCCGCAGCGATTCGACGCGCCATACGCGCACCGGCAGGATCGATGCGAGCGGGCCGGGCGGCAGCGTCGGCGGAATCTGCAGGTCGACGGTCTTCGAGCCGGTGCGCGGCCCGAACACGGCGTGCGCGCCCGAGGCCGCGAGCCGCGCGGCGAAATCGTCCGGGACGACCGGCAGCGGCGGCACGACGACGAGCCGGTAGCCGTCGAGCGGCGCATGCGCGGAAACGATGTCGACGTCGAGGCCGAGCGAACGCAGCGCCGCGTAGTACTCGAACGCGAAGCGCGGGTAGTGGAAATCGGCGCCTTGCGGCTGCACTTCGAACAGCCACTTCGCTTCGTAGTCGAACACGAGCGCGACGGGGGCACGCACCGCGCCGTTCGGGTCGGCATCGGCACCTGCGTCGCGTATGACCGCGATCTCGAGCGCGACGCGCTGCGCCTCGCGGCCGCCTTCGTCGAGCCGGTTGTCCGGCGTGTTCAGGCCCGCATGCATCTGCTCCTGCGCGAACGGCGCCTGGCGCCAGCGGAAGTACGACACGCAACCGGCGCCGTGCGCGAACGCCTCCCAGCTCCACAGGCGCACCATCCCCGGCAGCGGCGCGGGGTTCCACTGCGCCCAGTTCACGGGGCCCGGCTGCTGCTCCATCACCCAGAACGGCAGCGTCGACATGCCGCGATAGAGGTCGTGATTGAACGACGCGAAATCGGGATGGCCGGTGCGCAGCCAGCGCGCCTTCACGTCGGGCGCGAACCATTGCTCCTCGAGCGCGCCGAGCGGATAGCTGTCCCACGTCGCGACGTCGAGGTCGCGCGCCACTTCGTAATGGTCGAACTCGGTGAACAGCTGCATGAAGTTGTGCGCGACGGGCCGGCCCGGCGAGTGTGCGCGGATCACGTCGACCTGCATCCGGTGATAACGCGCGACTTCGTCCGACGCGAAGCGCCGGTAGTCGAGGCGATGCGACGGGTGCGCTTCGGTCACGGTGCCGACGGGCGCATCGACCTCGTCGAAATGGCGATACTCCATGCTCCAGAACACGGTGCCCCACGCGCGGTTCAGCGCGTCGATCGTGCCGTAGCGCGCCTTCAGCCACGCACGGAAGCGCACGAGCGCGGCCGGCGAATAACTGACGACGGTCTGGTGGCAGCCCAGCTCGTTGTCGGTCTGCCAGTAGCGCACGGCCGGGTGCCGGCCGTAGCGCTCGGCGGCCGCCGTGCAGATCTGCCGCGACGCCTCGAGATAGGTCGGCGACGAGAAGTCGTAGTGGCGGCGCGAGCCGAACGCGCGCGGCCGGCCGTCGGCGCCGATCGCGAGGATGTCCGGATGGCGGTCGACCAGCCATTTCGGCGGCGTCGCGGTCGGCGTGCACATCACGATCTCGAGGCCGGCCGCGCCGAGCACGTCGACCGCCCGATCGAGCCAGCCCCAGTCGTATTCGCCGGGCGACGGCTCGATACGGCTCCACGCGAATTCGGCGATCCGCACCTGCTCGATGCCGAGCGCTTTCATCCTGCGGGCATCGTCGGCCCACATCGATTCCGGCCAGTGTTCCGGGTAGTAACAGACTCCGAGGCGCATGCCCGATCCTTATGCGTAGTGGTGAACGTGGACGTCGGCGCACGCGGGCACCGCGCGGCCGTCTTCGGTGAAGAGATGGCAGGCCGCGGCCGGCGCATGTACGTGCACGCGCTCGCCGGTACGCACTTGCGCGTCGCCGGGGACTTTCGCGATCAGCGTGTGGCCGCCGGGCTGGTCGAGGTGCACGTAGGTCTGTTCGCCCAGGCGTTCGACGAGCGCGACGTCGCGTGCGAGTGTCGTGGCGTCGTGCGCGGCGCCGAGCGTCAGGTGTTCGGGGCGAATGCCGAGCGTCACGGCGGCGCCGGCGCCGAGCGCCGAGCCGTCGCGCGGCAGCGTGAAGGTTTCGCCGGACGGCGTGAGCGTGACGGTCGTGCGACGGGCATCGCACGCCGTGACGACGGCCGGCAGGAAGTTCATCCGCGGCGAGCCGATGAAGCCCGCGACGAAGCGGCTGGCCGGGTGGTGGTAGAGGTCGAGCGGCGCCCCGACCTGCGCGATGCTGCCGTGCTGCGCGGTGTCGGCGCCGGCGTGCAGCAGCACGATCTTGTCGGCGAGCGTCATCGCTTCGGTCTGGTCGTGCGTCACGTAGACGACGCTCGCGCGTTCGAACTGCCGGTGCAGCCGCGCGATCTCGATGCGGGTCTGGCCGCGCAGCGCGGCGTCGAGATTCGACAGCGGCTCGTCGAACAGGAACACGCCGGGCTCGCGCACGATCGCGCGGCCGATCGCGACGCGCTGCCGCTGGCCGCCCGACAGCGCCTTTGGTTTGCGTTCGAGCAGCGTGTCGAGCTGCAGGATGCGCGCCGCATCGCGCACCTTCCGGTCGATCTCGGCTTTCGGCACGCGCGCGAGCTTCAGCCCGAACGCCATGTTCTCGTAGACCGTCATGTGCGGAAACAGCGCGTAGCTCTGGAACACCATCGCGACGCCGCGCTCGGCGGCCGGCACGTCGTCGACGCGGCGGCCGTCGATCGACAGCTCGCCCGCGCTCAGGTCCTCGAGCCCGGCGATCATCCGCAGCAACGTCGACTTCCCGCATCCGGACGGCCCGAGGAACACGCAGAACTCGTGCGCGCCGATCTCCAGATCGACGTCGCGAATGACCGGCGCGTGATCGCCATAGGCTTTCTGCACGCGTCGCATCGAGATGCTCGCCATTGTCTCCGCTCCATGTTTTAATGCGCCATCATCGGTGATTAAGCGCTTAATCATCGCGATCAAAAAAAGAGGCGATGCGATCGCGGCCGAGTCGCGCCCGTCGGTCGGGCGGCAGGGTGTGCGGCGATAGTGCGCCGCTTCGGTAAGCGAAGCAAATACTGGATAGACGTCTCATATAGTGAGCAATCGATGGCAACCCTGGATGAAGTGGCGCGCCGCGCCGGCGTGACGGCCGCGACCGTGTCGAACGTGCTGCGCGAGCGCGGCCGGGTGGGCGAGGCGACGCGTGCGCGGGTGCTGGAAGCCGTGGAGGCGCTCGGGTATCGGCCGCATCTCGCGGCGCGTGCGCTGGCGGAAGGGCGCGCGCCGACGGTCGCGCTCATGGTGTCGAGCATCGCGAACCCGTTCTACCCGGAGTTCGCGCTGGCGGTCGAGCGCGCGGTGCGCCGCAATGGGCAGTTCCTGATCGTCTGCAATACGAATGAAGATCCGCTGCAAGGGCGTGCGTATCTCGACCAGATTGCCGGCACGATCTCCGAAGGGATTCTCGTGACCAACGCGAACCTGCATCTGCCCGATCTGCTCGACGTGGCGGCGCGCGGTGTGCCGGTCGTGCTGTGCCTGTGGGAGCGGCCGGAGGCGCCGCCCGACGGATTGCCGTGCGTGGCGATCGATTTTCGGGAGGCGGGGCGGATCGCGACGCGGCACTTGCTCGAGCTGGGCCACGAGCGGATCGGCGTGATCGTCGGCGGGTCGGCGAGCGGCGTGCAGGCGGCGCGCTATGACGGCTTCGTCGACGTGATGCGTGAAGCCGGGCTCGATGCGTCGATCGTCGCGGCGGAACCCGATTCGATCGAAGGCGGCGTGCGCGCGGCGGGGCGGCTGCTCGACGCGCATCCGCGGCTGACCGCGCTGGTCGCGACCAACGACCTGCCGGCGATCGGGGCGATGCATGCGGCGGCCGATCGCGGCAGGCGTGTGCCGGACGATCTGTCGATCGTCGGGATCACCGACATTCACCTGGCCAGCGACACGCGCCCCACGCTGACGACCGTTGCGATCCCGACCGCCGAGGCCGCGGGGCTCGCGGTCGAATTGCTCAATGCGCTACGCGACGCGGGCGAGCGCAGCAGCGCTGCGTCGCGCGTGCGGATCGCGTCGCTGCCGAAACTGGTGGTGCGCGGGACGACCGGCCGCGCGCCCGGCGGGAGCGCGACGCGGTCGATTTGATGTATCGATGTGTTGAACGTCGCGACGGAGGTTGCCGCCGCGATCGGCGCGACCCGACAAGACCCGACAAGACCCGACAAGACCCGACAAGACCCGACAAGACCCGACAAGACCCGACAAGACCCGACAAGACCCGACAAGACCGGCCCGGCCCGCGCGCGGTGCAGCAGGCGGCACACGCAGCACCGGCTTCAATCGCCTTCGACGAGCCCCGTCACGATGCGCCTGGCCGATTCGAGATGCACGACCGTCATCGACCGAGCGGCACGCGCATTGCGTTCGCGGCACGCCTGCAGGATCTCCTCGTGCTCGACCTGGAATGACGGCGTATCGGCGAGCAGCGTGGCCTGCAGGCGCTCGTACCGTTCGACCTGGCTGCGCAGCTCCGCGATCGTCTTCAATTGCCGTGCGTTGCCGCAGCACGAATACAGCAACGCATGGAATTCGCGGTTCAGTTCGCCCTGCCGGCGCGGCACGGCCGCATCGCCGAGCAGGCGATGGACGAGTTCGGCACGCGCGAGCGTCTCGTCGTCGAGCCGCTTCACGCTTCGGTAGATCGCGTCGCCTTCGAGCAGCACGCGCAGGTCGTAGATTTCCTGCACGTCCGAGGCGCCCAGCATGCGCACGACGGCGCCGCGATTCCTGAAGATGTCCAGCAACCCTTCGCGCTCCAGGCGCTGGATGGCCTCGCGCATCGGAATCCGGCTGATGCCGAACCGGTCGGCGAGGTCGCGCTCGACGAGCCGCTCGCCCGCTTCGAGCTCGCCGTTGATGATCATGTCGCGCAACGAGGCGGCGACCGCGTCCGCCGTGGAATCGAGTTTGGCTTCCATGCCTGTGTGTTCCGTTAATTTGGAATAATGGTATACCAAATGAAAATCCGATGCCAAAATGGCGAACGCAGGCGGGCTCCGTACGACGAAATCCGGCCCGGTCGAAGCAACCCACATCAATGGAGAGCGAGATGGCATCTGGCGAACACAAGTATCGCGTCGCAGTCGCGTGGACGGGCAATCGCGGCACCGGCACGTCGGGGTATCGCGAATACGGCCGCGATCATGTGATCCGGGCCGGTTCCAAGCCGGAAATTCCCGGTTCGTCGGACCCGGCGTTTCGGGGCGACGCGTCGCGCTGGAACCCCGAAGACCTATTGCTGGCGTCGGCATCGGCGTGTCACAAGCTGTGGTACCTGCACCTGTGCTCCGAAGCGGGCATTCGCGTGCTCGCTTATGTCGACGACGCGGAAGGCACGATGGTCGACCGTGACGAGCCGGGCCGCTTCACGGAAATCGTGCTGCGCCCGCACGTGACCATTCAGGCGGGCGACGATCGCGAGCGGGCGGAACATCTGCATCATGACGCGCACGCGAAGTGCTATATCGCGAACTCGGTCAATTTTCCGATCCGCTGCGAGCCCACGATCGAATTCGCCGCGGCGTGACGCCGACACCCGCCGGACGAAATCGACGATGAAGCTTTTCTACTACCCCGGCAACGCCAGCATGGCGCCGCACTTCGTGCTCGAGGAAATCGGCCGGCCGTTCAAGCTTGAATACGTCGACCGCACGCATGATCGGCACAAGTCGCCGGACTACCTCGCGCTCAATCCGAACGGGCTCATTCCGGTACTGATCGACGGCGACCTGGTGCTGTACGAGGCCGCGGCCATTTGTTTGCATCTCGCCGATGCGCATCCGGAGCAGCGGCTGGCGCCCGAGCTCGGCACCCCGGAACGGGCGCAGTGGTTACCGCAGCGACTCGTGCGCCCGGCGATCCAGCGCGCGATGAAATTCGATTCGCCGTTGTTCCGGAGTGCGTACAGGTGGATATACGAAAGGTCCGCTTGAAATCGATCTGGTCTGGCCGACGGATTCTTTGAGAAACCGATTGGGGATGTCCGATTCCATGTCAATCAGACGAGACTGAAATTCGGAATTTGTGGTTTCCATTCAACGGCTTGGCATTTGTTGACAGTTGCCTTTCGATCGGCTCGGTAAGATCGCGTTCCATAACCAAACGAACGGACGCGGGCCGCGTCGACCAGAATGAATAAGAATGCGCACCGTCTGGTGTTTTCCAGGCTTCGGGGTATGGTGGTGGCCGTCGCGGAGACAGCGACAGCTGAAGGGAAATCCGCAACAGGCGAAGCTCGCGCGCGGCGGCGGTCGTCGACGTCCGGCGCTCGCGTCCTGGTGGCGGGCGTCGCCGCACTCGGCATGCTACCCACCCTGTCCGATGCGCAGATCATCCCGACGCCCGGCACCAGCACGCAGGTGATCCAGACGCCGAACGGCTTGCCCCAAGTCAACGTGGCCAAGCCTTCGGGGGCCGGCGTGTCGGTCAACACCTACAACCAGTTCGATATCCAAAAGGCTGGCGCGATCCTGAACAACTCCGCCACGATGGTTCAGACGCAGCAGGCGGGCTGGATCAACGGCAACCCGAATTACGGAGCCGGGCAGGTCGCGCGGATCATCGTCAACCAGGTCAACAGCCCGAACCCATCTCAAATTCGCGGCGCCTTGGAGATCGCAGGCACTCGCGCAGAGCTGGTCATCGCTAACCCGTCCGGGATTTTAGTGGATGGTGGAACCTTCCTGAATACCAGTCGCGCGACCTTGACGACTGGCGTGCCGTTCTACGGCGCCGATGGTTCGCTCGCCGGTTACAAGGTCGACCGTGGGCTTGTGACTGTCTCGGGCGCGGGCCTGAACGCTACCGGCACCGATCAGGTGGACCTTATCGCTCGCGCTGTACAGGTCAATTCCGCTATCTATGCGAAGAACCTGAACGTGATCGCAGGTGCCACCCAGGTCAACCACAACACGCTTGCCGCGACGCCGATCGACGGCGACGGCTCCGCTCCGGCGGTCGCGATCGACGTGAGCCAGCTGGGTGGTATGTATGCCAATCGGATCGTCCTTGCATCGAACGAGTTTGGTGTGGGGGTCGCCAACGCCGGCACCATCGCTGCGCAGGCAGGCGACCTGACGTTGCAGTCGAACGGCCGGCTCGTGCTCACGGGCAAGACTACGGCAAGCGGCAACATGGCGCTGTCGGCCTCGGGTGGTATCCAGAACAGCGGCACAACGTACGCGCAGCAATCGCTCTCGGCCAATACGAGCGCCGATCTCATGAATACCGGCACGCTCGCGGCGCAGCAGAATACGGCAGTGAATGCCGGGAGCGTCAACTCGACCGGCACGCTCGGCGCCGGCGTGAACAATGACGGCACCGTCGCACACAGCGGCGACTTGAACCTGACGGCGTCGGGCCTATTGACCGCGACCGGCCGGAATGTGGCGGGCGGCAATGCATCGCTGACGGGCGGCAGCATGAATCTCGCCGGCAGCCAGACAGCGGCGAACGGCAATCTGTCGCTGAACGCGACGGTCGGCGACGTGAACCTCTCGAACGCGACGACGAGCGCGCAAGGCGCCATTCAGGCGAACGCATCGGGCACCGTGATCAACGACCACGGCAACCTGTCGAGCGGCGACAGCACGACGCTGACCGGTGGCAATCTGTCGAATCAGGGCGGCGAGATCTCGTCGCAGGGTCCGTTGTCGGTGAATGTCGCCGGCCAGATCGCCAACCAGTCCGGCGGACTGGTATCCGAAAGTACGGCGGACGTGCGTGGTGGCGCCATCGCAAACAACCAGGGCACCGTTCAAAGCGCGGCCGGCATGACGGTGGCCGGCGCGTCGCTGGACAACTCGGCCGGCCGGATCACGTCGCTTAACGGCGACGGCCTGTCGGTGATGACCACCGGTCAATTGACCAATGCGGCGGGCACGACCGCGAACGGCGCGCACGGCGGCGTTATCGGCGGCAACGGCGATGTGTCGGTCCAAGGCGCAAACGTTGTCAATCGTGGCGCGATCACCTCCAATGCGAATCTGCGGGTATCGGGCCAGTCGGTCGACAACGGCAGTGGCACGCTGCAGGCGGCGCAAAAGGTGGTTGTCGACGCGGGCGCGCGCCTGGTCAACAACGGCGGCTCGATCGTCGGTCTGACGGCCGCGCTGACCGGCACGACCCTCGACAACAGCGCGGGAGACGTTCAGGCCGTCCAGCTTTCGCTGACTGCAACCGACCTCGTGAACCACGGTGGCACGATCACGCAGACGGGCGCCGGCCCGATGGCCGTCAATGTGTCGCGTACGCTCGACAATTCCAAAGGCGGCACGCTGCAAACCAACAGCACCGACCTGGCGCTCACCCCCACCGCACTCGTGAATGACGGCGGCACGATCACGCATGCCGGCAACGGCACAGTGACGCTCGGAGGCGGCTCGGGCTCGATATCGAACGTAGGCGGTTCGATCGCGAGCAACGGACGCGTCGCCGCCCAAACCGGCGCGCTAAATAACGCGGCGGGCTCGATCAACGCGCAGAGCGGACTGACGGCAACCGTTGCCGGCACGCTGAACAATGCGAGCGGCAAGCTGTTGTCGAATACGGATCTGAGCGTCACCAGTGGCATGCTGACGAACGATGGCGGCCAGATCGGTGCGGGTACGAATGCGACAATCCACTCAGGCTCGATGACGAACCAGGGCGGTTCGATCGTCGCGCCGAGCCTGTCGATCACAGCCGCGTCGACGCTCGACAACAGTGGCGGCAAGCTCGAAGCCAATCAGCTTGCGCTCACGGCCGCAAACCTCGTCAACCACGGCGGCACGATTACGCAGTATGGGTCGTCAACGATGGGCATGAATGTCAGCGGCACGCTCGACAACTCGGCCGCTGGCGTGATCCAGACAAACAGTACGGATCTGACGCTCAAGCCCGCCGAGCTGAACAACGCGGGTGGCACCATCACACATGCCGGCACGGGTACCCTGACGATCGCGCCGGGCAATGGCTCGAGCGCGCTGAACAACGCGTCGGGCACCATCGTGACGAAGGGGCAAGCCATCGTCAACGCGGCCGCCTGGAACAACGCGAGCGGTATCCTCGCCGCGCAACGCGGCATCAACGCGACCATTGCAGGCGACGTGAACAACGCGCAGGGCCTGCTGCGATCGGACGCGTCGCTGTCGTTGAAGAGCGGCGGTGCCCTGTCGAACCAAGGCGGCCACGTCCAGGCCGGACAATCTACTGCTGGTGACACCAGCACACTCGACATTCAATCGGCTTCGATCGACAACGCGGATGGCGCCATTGTCGACCTCGGTGCGGGCAAGATGACGGTGCAAGGCGACAACCAGGTCGCGAACAGTCATGCCGGCGGTGTGTCCGGCATGGGTGCGATTACCGGTAACGGCGACGTGACGGTCAGCGCGGCATCGATCAGCAATACGCAGGGCGGTCAGCTCAGTGGTGCATCGCTGCATGTCCAGGGGAACTCGCTCGACAACAGCGGCGGCATCATCGGTAACGTCACGAATTCGAACGGCAACGTGAACGTTACGACGACCGGCGCGGTCACGAACACGAACGGCCAGATCGGCTCGACGCACGACCTGTCGGTCGCAGCGGCCACGCTGCAAGGTGGCGGAACATACAGCGCGGCGCACGACGCCAACGTGAACCTGCAGGGCGACTACACGGCGGCATCCGACACGCAGTTCAACGTCGGTCACGATCTCGCCTTCACGCTGCCCGGCACCTTTACGAACAACGCGAACCTGCAGTCGGTCAACAACCTGAGCGTCAATGCGGGCAACATCGTCAACGCGGGCGCCCTGACGGCCGGCGGCTTGCTGCGTACGCAGTCGACCGATTTGACCAACACGGGGGCGCTGGTCGGCGCCAGCGTATCGCTCAACGCGACGAATACGATCTCGAACCTTGGACCGACCGCGCTGATCGGCGGATCGGACAGCAACGGTACGCTCGAAATCCTCGCGCATGACATCGAAAACCGCGACGACACGACGGCCACCGACTCGATGGCGACGACGGCCATCTTCGGGATGGGCAAGGTCGTGCTGGCGGGCGGCAGGGACGCGAGTGGCAACTACACGAACGCAGCGTTGGTCAACAACGTGTCTGCCTTGATCCAGTCCGGCGGCGACATGGATTTGCATGCCGACAAGGTGACAAGCACGCGCCGCGTGATGAAAACTTCCACCAGCCAGATCGATCCGGCTTCTCTCGCGCAGTTCGGCATTCCGATCAGCGGACGCACGGGCCAGGTCGGCGTGAAGGATCCGTACAGCATCGGCGGCGTCTACACCGAGCCGCCTCACGGCGGTCAGTGGAACAGCACGTATCAGTTCACGACCTACTATGCGGACAGCGCGACGGCGACGACCGTAACGGACATCAGCCCGGCCGCCCAGATCGTGTCGGGCGGCAAGATCGACGCCTCTTCGGTCGGTACGCTGCAGAACTACTGGAGCAACATCGCGGCGGTCGGCGACATCAAGATGCCAGCCCGCTACGATGCCGACGGCTGGGCGGCGTCCGGTCAGAAACTGCCGGGCGTGTCGGTTTCCTACTCGGGGCAATATCACTACAACAATTACGACAATTCCGAATATGACTGGAAGCTTCCGTTCGGCAATGCGCCGTTTGTCGGCTCTCGGCCGGGTGGCTACACGCAGGCGGCGCCAGCATCGATCAAAGACTACAAGCTGCCGCGTTACGATGCGACGTTGAATTCGAACGGCACGATTTCCGGTACTGGAGTGAGTGTCAACAACTCGGCGGGCAACGCATCGATCCCGTCGCTCGGCCTGCTGCCGGGACAGTCGGTGCCGGGTCTCACGCCTACCAATCTGAGTGGGAACGCGAGCGGTGCTAAATCGGGGGCATCGTCCGTGCACGGTGGTGCGCCCGCGCCGGTCGACCCGATCATCGCCAGCGCGACGGCGCTGAACGTGCTGAACAATCTCGCCATTCCGCAGGGCGGATTGTTCAAGCCGACTACCGCGCCGAACGCGAGCTATGTGATCGAGACGAACCCTGCGTTCACGAACCAGAAGAATTTCATTTCGAGCGACTACTTCTTCGGCCAGCTCGGCGTCGATCTCACGCACATCCCCAAGCGCCTCGGCGACGGTTTCTACGAGCAGCAGCTTGTGCGCAACGAAGTCACGTCGTTGACCGGCAAGGCGGTACTCGGGCCGTACGCCGACCTGGAGACGATGTACCAGTCGTTGATGGCGGCCGGTGCGAGCCTGTCGAAATCGCTCGATCTTCCGATCGGCGCGAGCCTGTCTGCCGATCAGGTATCAAAGCTGACCAGCAACGTAATCATGATGGAAACGCGTGTGGTCGACGGTCAGTCGGTGTTGGTGCCCGTCGTGTATCTCGCGAAGGCCAGCCAGCAGAACATCGACGGCCCGCTGATCAGCGCAACGAACATCGATTTCCAGAACGCGCAGTCGTTCACGAACAGTGGCACGATCAAGGCGGACAATACGCTGGCAATCCAGGGCAAGCAGATCGACAACGCATTCGGCGCGCTGCAAAGCGGTGGGCTGATGTCGCTGAAGACAGAGAACAACATCGATCTGACGTCGGCGAACGTGAAGGCGGGCAGCCTTCAGCTTGATGCCGGCAAGGACTTGATTCTCGACACGGCGACGAAGACGAATACGCGCGTGAGTCGGGACGGCGCGACGAGTGTAGTGACGACGCTCGGGCCGACCGCCAAGCTGGAGGTCGCGGGTGACGCGTCGCTCGTCACCGGCGGCAACTTCCAGCAGAACGCGGGCAATCTGTCGGTAGGCGGCAACCTCGGGATGAACGTCGGCGGCAACTGGGATCTCGGTGCGGTGCAGACGGGCGAGCACAAGATCGTGCAACGCGCCAACGGCGTATCGAACACCGACATCAACACGGTCACCGGCAGCTCGGTGAAGGTTGGTGGGCAGTCGAGCATTGGCGTGGGCGGTGACTTGACGGCCAAGGGCGCGCAGATCGACCTCGGCCAGGGCGGGACGATCGCCGCCAAGGGCAACGTGACGCTCGGCGCGGCGAGCGCGACGTCGACGGTCGACAGCAACAGTTCAGGCAGTGATAGTCACGGCAGCTACGCGGAAACGCTGCATACATCCGATCAGGCGCTGACCGGCACGACGCTCAAGGGCGGCGATACCGTTACGCTGGCGTCAGGCAAGGATCTTACAATCAGCGGTAGCACGATCAGCCTGGATAAAGGTAATGCGAACCTGCTGGCGGCCGGCGATGTGAATATCGGCACCGCAACCGAAACGCACGAGTTGAACTCTCACGAAACGCATAGCCACAGCAATGTTGTCAGCGGAGCGAAGATCGCGAGCGGGATCGACCAGACGGCGACCTATAGCCAAGGCAGCACGGTGTCGGCCGACGGCGTCAACATCGTCAGCAACCGCGACATCAACGTGACGGGCAGCAACGTCGTTGGTACGGACGACGTCACCTTGCAGGCGAAGCGCGACGTCAACGTCACGACCTCACAAGACACGACTCAATCGTCCAGCTATTTCGACAAGAAGGAGTCGGGTCTGCTCACGAATGGTGGTTTGTCTGTGACAGTGGGCTCACGCTCGGCCGCGCAGCAAGACCAAAGCAGTTCCGTGACGAACAAAGGGAGTGTGATCGGGTCATCGCAGGGCAATGTGACGATCCAGGCAGGGAAGGATGCGTCGATTGCGGGCAGTACGGTTGTTGCGGGCCAGGATGTCGGCATCACGGCACAGAACGTGACCGTAAATGCTGCATACGATACCTACAAGGACGCGCAGTCTCAGCAGTTCAGCCAATCGGGTTTGAGCGTCGGATTGGGTGGCGGCCTGGTTGGACTCGGACAGTCGATGGCAGGTGCGGTCCGCCAAGGCCAGCAGTCGGGTGACTCGCGTCTCGTGGCAGTGCAGGCGGTGGCGGCCGCCGAGCAGGCTTACCAGAACCGCGGTGGGATCAAGGACGCGGCCAATGCCCTGTCGAACGGCAACGTAAGCGAGGCTGCCAAGGGTGTTCAGGTACAGCTCAGCATCGGATCGAGCCATAGCAGCAGCAATGCGACGACATCGATCTCGAGCGCGAAAGGTTCGTCGATCATCGGCAACGGCAACGTCTCCATTACTGCGACCGGCGCGCCGGACGCGGACGGAAATGTTCAGGCAGGTACCGGCAACATCGCGATGACCGGAGCGTCGGTACTCGGCAAGAATGTTGCTCTCGACGCCAACCACGCGATCACGCTGCAAAGCGCGCAGAGCACCGATCAGAGCACGAGCTCGAACAGTTCGACTGGCTGGAATGCGGGCGTCGCGATCGGCGTGGGCAAGAACACGGGCATCAGCGTCTTTGCGAATGGCTCGAATTCGCATGGCCAGGGCAACGGCGACAGCGTGACGCAAACCAACACGACGGTGGCGGCCGGCAACTCGCTGACGATGATGTCGGGCGGCGACACGACGCTGTCGGGCGCCAAGGTGTCTGGCGACAAGGTCAAGGTAGATGTCGGCGGAGACCTGACGATGACGAGCCTTCAGGATACGTCGAACTACAGCAGCAACCAGCACAACACGGGCGTCAGTGGCAGCTTTACGTTCGGCTATGGTGGTGGCGTTGACGCGTCGATCGGCCATACCAGTATCGACGCGAACTATGCGTCGGCGAACCAGCAAACTGGCATCGTGGCAGGCAAGGGAGGGTTCGATGTCAACGTGACGGGCCATACGCAGCTCAATGGCGCGCAGATCGCGAGCGCGGCGCCGGCCGACAACAATACGCTGACGACCGGCAGCCTCGGATTTACCGACATCCAGAACAAGATGTCGTATTCGGGCTCGTCGGAAGGTTTTTCGACGTCGGGCGGTCCGAGCTTCGCGCAGACGAGCGATAGCGCAAGCGGCGTCACGCACGCGGCGGTGAGCCCGGCGAAGATTGTCGTGAAATCGGATGAGCAGAACGGCACGGACAGCACGTCCGGCCTGTCGCGTGACACGACGAACGCGAACCAGACGGTGGAGAACACGTTCAACCTGCAGAAGGTCCAGAACAATATGGCCTTCGCCCAGGCGTTCGGCAAGGTCGCGACTTTCGCGGTGGCGGAAGCGGCGACGCAGCTGGAAAACAGCAGCCCGCAGATGAAGGCGGTGTTCGGCGAAGGCGGTGCAGGTCGTGACGCGCTGCACGCCGCAGTGGCGGCGATCGGGGCAGCGCTGTCGGGTGGGAACATCGGTGGAGCGGTCGCGGGTTCGCTGGCCGGAGACGTGTTGCAGTCGCTGGCGCAGCCTATCATCGATCAGACCGTGAGCCAGTTGCCGCTGAGCGCACAAGCCGCCGCGCGGAATGCGCTGAACGAGATCGTGGCGACGGCGGGCGGTGCGGCGGCTGGCGCTGTCGCAGGTGGCGGTTCATACGGTGCGCTGGCCGGTGCAGGTTCGGCCGTCAACAACGAGCTTTACAATCGGCAGCTTCACGTAGAAGAGGTGAAGGTTGTCGAGCAGCTCGCAAAGGAAAAAGCGCAGGCGGTATGCCGTGGCGATTCCAGTTGCGTGGCGAAGGCAACGACCTACTGGACCGACATGCTCGAGCGCGCGGCGAAGGGAATGGTCGACGACACCGCCAACAAGGAAAACATGGCGTATCTCCAGACGCTGATCCAGACGGCTAACAATCCGACCAGCGAAGGTGCAATGGGCGGCCTCAGTTCCTACCTGGCGAACCTTCAGACCGCGCAAGATATGTTGTCGCAGTATATGGGCAAGCCGATTCTGGTCCGCGGCACGCCGATCATCTCCGACGGTTCGGCTCAGACGTATTTCAGTGCGACACCGGAGCAACGTTCCAATCAAAGCCTCAATGCGATATTGGGCTCGCTGCCTGGCTCGATCGTGCCGGGTGCGAGCCAACGCGATCAGAATCGAGTGGATTCCTTCGCGACGCAAAACGGCTCCGTGAAACCCGATTACACGATCGAGGAAACAGTCATCGGCGGTATCCTTACCAACAAAATCGCGTCGACAGCCGCGCGCGTGGGCGAGTCGATTGATGTTTGGTTGGCGGGGCCGGTGAATCCGACGGGCAAAGGGTTCATCAGCACCGGCAAGGTGACGATGGAGAGCATGCCGGTGAAATTGAATACCGCAGAACAAGGCGTGCTGTCACAACTCGACCAGCTGCCGTCCAAGGATTTGCAGGGACAGGCCCGTGAATATGTGGCGAACAACTACTTCGTACGGAATGGCTTTACGCCGCTTGATGGGAAGTGTGGGGCCAATTGCTTTGACGGCGTCTACATCAAGGGCGACACTGTCTACGTCAATGAAGTAAAGCCGTTGAACAAATCTGGCTCGATTAACTTAAATCCTGAAAACCCGGCGACCGGACTTCCGACTCAGCAAACGGATAATTGGGTGGAATACGCCATTAAACGTCTGAAAGACACCGAGGACCCGCAATTCGTTAACACGGCAACTGTTATAGAGCAAGCCATGAAGAAAGGAAAGCTAGTGAAGTTGGTTTCCGGAGTTGACTCCAATGGAATGGTTATTGTAAAGATTCCCCGGAATTAACCATGACAAATCGAACAGCATTGGATAAATTGGCGAATTTTGTTCAAATTGAGAGAAATGGAATTCCCGAGCTTGTTCATGATGCGATATATCGACGAAATAAAGTTCGCCTTGGCATTGTTTACAATGCATTGGCAAGTCGTGCGCGAGCACAGGCAGTTTTTGATTATTTTTCCGATAGAAATATCGCTGCGAGCAAGCAAAATTTTTATCTATCGTCAAAGTTATCCATAGCGAGTTGCGATTTGGATGGAGGTGCTAGTTTCACCACAGGACTTGAGATGCTCTGTGCGATCTTGTCTGATAACGAAAGTGTTATTGAGGCAGCGGCGCGTATGGAAACGTCGACGCTGTTGAATGGAAGAAATGATCCAAAATCGGCGGCAGCGTTTCAATACAGATTCCAGCTCGCGATCTTGGGTAAGGATCAGGAGTTGGGGGCGCGTATCGAGGAGGTGAAAAAAAATGGAACCAAAGCTGATCGGCAGGCCATTTCAAATGGTGAGTATTTTTTCTCATTGCTTCTAGCTCGCGATGCCGCAGGGTTAAGGGCGTTGATCGAAAAGCGGCACGCAAACGTCAAATGCGTTTGGCCGGATTTGGAGAACTTCATCTCATACCTTGGGACGCTTGAGACAAAAATTTGCTGGCGACGTGGCATCCAAATTGAAATCGACCATCCGCTGGTGCCAATGGAGTTGATGCCAGTCAAGCCACTCGATCACTACGATGACGTCTACGACTTTCTGAAGCCGGGGTGGGTGCCGCCTCCGCAGGGACTGATTGGCCGCGTTTCCCGGTGGTTTAAGACGTGATCGGCGCACATCGCACTCGCTTTGAGGCAACGATGAAGAAATCCAAATGGCCCGTAGCCCTAGCGTTTGTCATGTCGACGCTTCTCGCTGCATGCGAGACCGTGCCACCTGATGCACCGCCGCGTCCTCCGCCGAAACCGGAAATGGAGCCTGTGTTGCCGTCGTGGTCGAGCACGATCTGGGTGATGGGCTTCTGGAAATGGAGCGGTACCGAATGGGTTTGGATTCCGGGGCATTTAGCACCCAAACCATAAAATCGAACGAACAACACCACCTCTATGACAATCCGTACCCCGGTCGTGCTGCTGTCGGCCGCATGGTTGATTCCAATGGCCGCGTCGGCGCAGGAAGCGCCGCGCCTGATCATTCCGGGCAACGACCAGCAAACCCGACAGCAGGAAGAGGCACGTGAGCGCGAACGGGCCGTCACCGCGCCCGGGGTACGATCGAACGTGGCGGCAAGCGCTGGGTATCCCACGCTGCCGTCCGAAACGCCCTGCTTTCGCATTGACCGCTTCGCACTCGACGTACCCGATGGGCTACCCGCTTCCCTGAAGTTGCAAGGCGCGTCGGCGTTGCCGATGGATCGCTTCGCCTTCGCGCGCGAATGGCTCGAGCACTACACTGGGCAGTGTGTAGGCAAACAGGGACTCGACATGCTCGTCAAGGGTCTGTCGCAAGCCATTCTGGCACGCGGGTACGTCACGACGCGCGTGCTGCTGCCCGAACAGGATCTGTCGACCGGCGCCCTCAAATTTTCGCTAATCCCCGGCGTAATCCGCCATGTACGTTTTGCCGGCGAGAAGCTGCGCGGCACCTGGAAGACCGCCTTCCCGACCGGCGACGGCGAACTGCTCAACCTGCGCGACCTTGAGCAAGGTTTGGAGCAGATGAAGCGAGTGTCGAGCCAGGACGTGTCGATGCAGATCGTGCCAGCCGACGTGCCCGGCGAAAGCGACGTCGTGCTCGACGTGAAGCGCGACAAGCCGTGGACCGTCGTCGCGTCGATCGACAACTCAGGCACGCGTGCGACCGGCCGCTTGCAGGGCAACCTGTCGCTCGGCATAGACAACCCGCTCGGCCTGAACGACATCTTCAACATCGGCGTGAGCCAGGATCTCGAGTTCGGCGACAAGCGGCTCGGTTCGCACGGGTGGAACGGTTTCTATTCGATTCCATGGGGCTACTGGACCGCGACGCTCTCCGCATATACGAGCACGTACTACCAGCAGATCGCCGGCGTGAACCAGACGTTCATCGCGAGCGGCAATTCGAAGACGGTCGACTTCAAGTTGAACCGCGTGCTGTCGCGCAGCCAGAACGACGTGTTCGGTGTGCAGTTTCGGGTGTCGCGCCGCTTCGGGCAAAGCTTCATCGAAGACACCGAGATTCCGCAGCTGCGCCGCAACAATACGTTCGTCGAGTTCGGCCTGACCGATCGGCACTACTTCGGCAACGCGCAATTCGACGGCACGCTCGCGTACCGACAGGGCATCGGCGCATTCGGCGCGCAGGACGACATGCTGGCAGCCGACGGCGGCCCGACCTACCGCTACAGGATGGCCGTGCTCGACGCGAACCTGTCGGTGCCGTTCGCGATCGCGCAGCATCCGTTTCGCTATGTCACGACATTTCATGGCCAGTACACGGGCAACACGCTGTACTACATTGACGACCTGACGATCGGCAGCCGCTATACGGTACGCGGCTTTGACGGAGAGACGATGCTGGCGGCTTCTCGCGGCTTCTACTGGCGCAACGAATTGCAGGCGTCGATCGGGAAGACGGGTATGGCGGTCTACGCGGGCCTCGACTACGGTCGAGTGTGGGGCCCGCAGCCGGTCGCGCTGGTGGGCACGCAACTGGCAGGCGCCGTGATCGGCGTAAAGGGCAGCGTCGCGACTCGATTGGGAGCCTACGGTTACGACCTGTTTGCCGGCACACCGATCTACAAGCCATCCGGATTCCCAACGGCACGCGTGACGGTGGGTTTTCAGGTCACGGCACAGTTCTAATGAAGCGAGCGCAATGCGGCACCCGGCCCGCCGCCGTTGGAGAGGGTGGTGGCGAGGCTCGAGAGCCGACGACTTCGACCGTATAGAGCGGGTACTGTTGTCGGAAAGCCCCGAACGGCGACCTTGCTCTCCACGTCCGGCGGTGGAACCCTACCCTACCGCTATCTCACGGCACGACCCCATAAACCCCCCGCGCCGCCGCGCGAATCGCATCGGCCATCACCGCGACGGCCGGCGAATGCAGCCGGTCGGTGCGCGTGATGATCCCGAAATCGTCCATCCGGCAATCCATCTCCAGCGGCAGCACCGTGACGATCCCGTGCCGCGCGTAGTAGCGCGCGACATCCTCGGCCAGCACCGCGATCATGTCGCTCTGTTCGAGCAGTTGCGTGATGAACAGCAGCGCGGACGTCTCGACGAGGTTCGCCGGCGGCGCGAGGCTCGCGCGCTGGAACACGAGCTCGAAGCGATGGCGCAGCACGCTGCCGGCCGGCGGCACGACCCACGCGGCGCGCTGCACGTCCGCGAGCGCCAGCGGCGCCTGCGCGAGCAGCGGATGGCCGGTCCGCACGACGGCCGCCACCGACTCGCCGGTCAGCGGCTCGTAGCGCAGCCGCAGCTTGTCGTGTTCGGCGGAAAGCCGGCCGACCACGATGTCGATCTTGTCCTGCGCGAGATGTTCGAGCAGCACGTTGCTGGTGTCGATCTCGACCGATACGTGCAGGCCCGCATGCGTGCCCTTCACCGCGGCCACCGCCGGCGGCACGAGCCGCAAGCCCGGCGACGTGATCGCCCCCACCGCCACGTGGCCGAGATGGCCGGCCTTCAGCGCGGCCAGTTCCTCGTGCGCCTGGTCGAGGCTGCCGAGCGCCGCGCGCGCGTGACGGATCAGCGCGTCGCCGTACAGCGTCGGCCGCATCCCGCGCGGCAGGCGTTCGAACAGCACCGCGCCGATCGATTCCTCGAGTTCGCGCAGCAGCTTCGACGCGGCCGGCTGCGTCATGTTCAGCGCGGCCGCCGCGCGGTGAATGCTGCCTTCGTCGGCAAGCGCGACGACCAGCAGAAGCTGACGCGTCTTCAGGCGGCCACGGTTTCCCCACGGGCTGGCTTCGGGCATCGTACGGGTTTATATCGATATCGGAATCGATATCGTAATCGCCAAAAACGTCATTAGCCAGTTATCAAAATTCTGCCTAGACTGCGCCGGTATCCCGTCACCACAGGACTGACGATGTCGGCAACAAAACCCAGGCTGCGCTCCGCCCAATGGTTCGGCACGAACGACAAGAACGGCTTCATGTACCGGAGCTGGATGAAGAATCAGGGCATTCCCGATCACGAGTTCGATGGCCGTCCGATCATCGGCATCTGCAACACGTGGTCCGAACTGACGCCGTGCAACGCGCACTTCCGCAAGCTCGCCGAGCACGTGAAGCGCGGGATCTTCGAAGCGGGTGGCTTCCCGGTCGAGTTCCCGGTGTTCTCGAACGGCGAATCGAACCTGCGCCCGTCGGCGATGCTCACGCGCAACCTCGCGTCGATGGACGTCGAGGAAGCGATCCGCGGCAACCCGATCGACGCGGTCGTGCTGCTCGCCGGCTGCGACAAGACGACGCCCGCGCTGCTGATGGGCGCGGCGAGCTGCGACGTGCCGGCGATCGTCGTGTCGGGCGGGCCGATGCTGAACGGCAAGCTCGAAGGCAGGAACATCGGCTCCGGCACGGCCGTGTGGCAGCTGCATGAATCCCTGAAGGCCGGCGAGATCGACCTGCATCACTTCCTGTCGGCCGAAGCCGGCATGTCGCGCTCGGCCGGCACCTGCAACACGATGGGCACCGCGTCGACGATGGCGTGCATGGCCGAGGCGCTCGGCGTCGCGCTGCCGCACAACGCGGCGATCCCGGCCGTCGATTCGCGCCGCTACGTGCTCGCGCACATGTCCGGCATCCGCATCGTCGAGATGGCGCTCGAAGGGCTCGTGCTGTCGAAGGTCCTCACGCGCGCAGCGTTCGAGAACGCGATCCGCGCGAATGCGGCGATCGGCGGCTCGACGAACGCGGTGATCCACCTGAAGGCGATCGCGGGCCGCATCGGCGTGCCGCTCGAACTGGAGGACTGGATGCGCATCGGCCGCGACACGCCGACGATCGTCGACCTGATGCCGTCGGGGCGCTTCCTGATGGAGGAGTTCTATTACGCGGGCGGGCTGCCGGCCGTGCTGCGCCGGCTCGGCGAAGGCGGGCTGCTGCCGCATCCGGATGCGCTCACGGTGAACGGCAAGTCGCTGTGGGACAACGTGCGCGAAGCGCCGAACTACGGCGACGAGGTGATCCGCCCGCTCGACCGGCCGCTGATCGCGGACGGCGGCATCTGCATCCTGCGCGGCAATCTCGCGCCGCGCGGCGCGGTGCTGAAACCGTCGGCGGCGAGCCCCGAACTGCTCAAGCATCGCGGCCGCGCGGTGGTGTTCGAGAACCTCGACCACTACAAGGCGACGATCAACGACGAAGCGCTCGACATCGATGCGAGCTCGGTGATGGTGCTGAAGAATTGCGGGCCGCGCGGCTATCCGGGCATGGCCGAGGTCGGCAACATGGGGCTGCCGCCGAAGCTGCTGCGCCAGGGCGTGAAGGACATGGTGCGGATTTCCGACGCACGGATGAGCGGCACCGCGTACGGCACGGTCGTGCTGCACGTGGCACCGGAAGCGGCCGCCGGCGGGCCGCTCGCCGCGGTGCGCAACGGCGACTGGATCGAACTCGACTGCGAGGCCGGCACGCTGCATCTCGACATTACGGATGAGGAACTGCAACGCCGCCTGTCGGACGTCGATCCGACCGCGGCGCCGGGCGTGGCCGGCCAGCTCGGCAAGGGCGGCTACGCGCGGCTGTATATCGATCACGTGCTGCAGGCCGACGAGGGGTGCGACCTCGACTTCCTGGTCGGCACGCGCGGCGCGGACGTGCCGAGCCATTCGCATTGAGCAGGCGGGCGGCGCGACATGCGCCGCCGCCGGTTGCGGGCCTTCCCGGTCCGCGCTTCATGAAACCGTGAACGCATGACGGCCGGTGACAACCGGGCCGAAGCAGGACGCGAACCATGACATCGAGCAGCACGCCGCGCCATCGCGGCATTTTTCCCGTCGTTCCGACGACGTTTACCGACACCGGCGAGCTCGACCTCGCGAGCCAGAAGCGCGCGGTCGATTTCATGATCGACGCCGGCTCGGACGGGCTGTGCATCCTCGCGAACTTCTCCGAGCAGTTCGCGATCACCGACGACGAACGCGACGTGCTCACGCGCACGATCCTCGAGCACGTGGCCGGCCGGGTGCCGGTGATCGTCACGACGTCGCACTACAGCACGCAGGTGTGCGCGGCGCGCAGCCTGCGCGCGCAGCAGCTCGGCGCGGCGATGGTGATGGCGATGCCGCCGTACCACGGCGCGACGTTCCGCGTGCCCGAAGCGCAGATCTTCGATTTCTTCGCGCGCGTGTCGGATGCGATCGACATCCCGATCATGATTCAGGATGCGCCCGCGAGCGGCACCGCGTTGTCCGCGCCGTTCCTCGCGCGGATGGCTCGCGAGATCGAGCAGGTCGCGTACTTCAAGATCGAGACGCCGGGCGCCGCGAACAAGCTGCGCGAACTGATCCGGCTCGGCGGCGACGCGATCGAGGGGCCGTGGGACGGCGAGGAGGCGATCACGCTGCTCGCCGATCTCCATGCGGGCGCGACCGGCGCGATGACGGGCGGCGGCTTCCCGGACGGCATCCGGCCGATCCTCGAAGCATTCCGCGAAGGGCGGCACGACGATGCGTTCGCGCATTACCAGGCATGGCTGCCGCTGATCAATCACGAGAACCGCCAGTCCGGGATCCTCACCGCGAAGGCGCTGATGCGCGAAGGCGGCGTGATCGCGTGCGAGCGGCCGCGGCATCCGATGCCGGAACTGCACCCGGACACGCGCGCGGAATTGCTCGCGATCGCGCGCCGGCTCGATCCGCTCGTGCTGCGCTGGGCGCGCTGAGCGATTCACGAAGGAGACATGCAGGATGAGTGATCCGATTTCGCTGGGTGTCGTCGGGATCGGCAAGATCGCGCGCGACCAGCATCTGCCGGCGATCGCCGCCGAGCCGGGCTTCGCGCTGACCGCCTGCGCGAGCCGCCATGCGGAAGTCGCGGGGGTGCGCAACTATCCCGATCTGCGTGCGCTGCTGGCCGCCGAGCCCGAACTCGACGCGGTGTCGCTGTGCGCGCCGCCGCAGGTGCGCTACGCACAGGCGCGCGCGGCGCTCGAAGCCGGCAAGCACGTGATGCTCGAGAAGCCGCCGGGCGCGACGCTCGGCGAAGTGGCCGCGCTGGATGCGCTGGCCCGCGAGCGCGGCCTCACGCTGTTCGCGACCTGGCATTCGCGCTGCGCGAGCGCGGTCGAGCCGGCGCGTGTGTGGCTTGCGCAACGCACGATCCGCGCGGTGCAGGTGCGCTGGAAGGAAGACGTGCGGCGCTGGCATCCGGGGCAACAGTGGATCTGGGAGCCGGGCGGCCTCGGCGTGTTCGATCCCGGCATCAACGCGCTGTCGATCGTCACGCGCATCCTGCCGCGCGAGCTCGTGCTGCGCGAGGCGACGCTCATCGTGCCGAGCGACGTGCAGACGCCGATCGCGGCCGAACTCGATTGCGCGGATACCGACGGCGTGCCGGTGCACGCGGAATTCGACTGGCGCCACGGCCCGGTCGAGCAATGGGAGATCGCGGTCGACACGGCCGACGGCGTGCTCGCGATCAGCCGCGGCGGCGCGCAATTGTCGATCGCGGGCGAGCCGGTCGAGATCGGGCCGGAGCGCGAGTACCCGGCGCTGTATGCGCACTTCCACGCGCTGATCGCGCGTGGCGAAAGCGACGTCGACGTGCGGCCGCTGCGGCTCGTCGCCGATGCCTTCCTGTTCGGCCGGCGCGTGCAGACCGACGCGTTCGGCCGCTGAACCTGCGTGCGCGCTTCGGTACGGCGAAGCGCGCACGACGAATGATTGATTACGGCACACATCACGGCATCAGCCGGTACAAAGGAGACACCCATGAACCGCACGACTCACACGATCCGTCGACACACCCTGCGCGCGCTGCTGGCCGCGCTTTGCATCGCGCCGCTCGGGATGACGGGCGCCGCGCACGCCGACGCGCCGCTGAAGATCGGCTTCCTCGTGAAGATGCCCGAGCAGGCGTGGTTCATCAACGAGCAGAACGCCGCGTCCGCGCTCGGCCAGAAGGAGAACTTCTCGGTCGTGAAGATCGGCACGCCGGACGGCGAGAAGGTGCTGGCCGCGATCGACAACCTCGGCTCGCAAGGCGCGCAGGGCTTCGTGATCTGCGCGCCGGACGTGCGTCTCGGGCCGGCGATCGCATCGCGCGCGAAGCGCTACAACATGAAGTTCGTGACGGTCGACGACCAGCTCGTCGATTCGAGCGGCAAGCCGCTGCCGAACGTGCCGCACCTCGGGATGTCGGCGACCAAGATCGGCAACCAGGTCGGCCAGGCGATCTCCGACGAGATGAAGCGGCGCGGCTGGAAGCCGGAGGAAGTCGGCGCGCTGCGCATCACCAACTACGAGCTGCCGACCGCGAAGCTGCGCACCGACGGCGCGACGCAGGCGCTGCTCGCGAACGGCTTCCGCAAGGAGAACATCTTCGACGCGCCGCAGAAGACGACCGACGACGAAGGCGGCTTCAGCGCGGCGGCACCGGTGCTCGCGCGCCATCCGAACGTGAAGAAATGGGTGATCTACGCGCTGAACGAGGAAACCGTGCTCGGCGCGGTGCGCGCGACCGAACAGCTGCACATCCCGGCGGCCGATGTGATCGGCGTCGGCATCAACGGCGCGGGCGAGGCGTTCGCCGAATTCCAGAAGAAGGAGCCGACCGGCTTCTACGGGACGATCGCGGTCAGCTCGACGAACCACGGCAAGGACAGCACGCAGAACCTCGTCGACTGGATTCGCAACGGCAAGACGCCGCCGGCCGACACGCAGACGAGCGGCAAGCTGATGACGCGCGCGAACTGGCAGGCCGTGCGCGCCGAACTCGGTATCTGAGCGGGGCGAGGCGAGAACGCAATGACGATGCAGACGATGACGGCCGCGTCCGGCCACGACGCCGAAGCGGGTACGCCGCCGGACGGCCCGCTGCTCGCGCTCGACGGCATCACCGTGACGTTTCCGGGCGTGCGTGCGCTCGACGCGGTGTCGCTGTCGGTGCGCGCGGGCGAAGTGCACGGGCTGATGGGCGAGAACGGCGCGGGTAAATCGACGCTGCTGAAGGTGCTGTCCGGTGTGAACCAGCCGCAGGCCGGCACGCTGACGCTGAACGGCACCGCGCAGCGTTTCGCGTCGACGCGCGCGGCGCTCGAGGCCGGCATCGCGATCATCTACCAGGAACTGCATCTGGTGCCCGAGCTGACGGTCGCGGAAAACCTGATGCTCGGGCAATTGCCGAGCCGGCTCGGCGTGGTCGACGAGCGCACGCTCGCGGCACGCGCGCTCGATGCGCTGGAGCGGCTCGGCGAGCACATCGATCCGGGCATCCCGGTGAAATATCTGTCGATCGGCCAGCGCCAGATGATCGAGATCGGCAAGGCGCTGATGCGCCATGCGCGCGTGATCGCGTTCGACGAACCGACGAGTTCGCTGTCCGCACGCGAGACCACGCAACTGTTCCGGATCATCCGCGCGCTGCGCGCGGAAGGCCGCGCGATCATCTACGTCACGCACCGGATGGAGGAAGTCTACGAACTGTGCGACCGCGTGACGGTGTTTCGCGACGGCCGCCGCATCGACACGTTCGATTCCGTCGCCGATCTCGACCGCGACCGGCTGATCGGCTGCATGGTCGGCCGTTCGATCGAGGACGTGTACGGCTACCGGTCGCGCCCGGCCGGCGACGTACTGATCGAAGCGAAAGGGTTGGCGGGGCCGGGGCTGGCCGAGCCCGTGTCGTTCACCGCGCGGCGCGGCGAGATCGTCGGCTTCTTCGGGCTCGTCGGCGCGGGCCGCTCCGAGCTGATGAAGCTGCTGTACGGCGCCGTGCGACCGAGCGCCGGGCACGTCGAGCTGAACGGCAAGCGGGTGGCGTTCGGCAGCCCGCGCGACGCGGTGCGCGCCGGCATCGCGCTGTGCCCGGAAGACCGCAAGCAGGAAGGCATCGTCGCGATCGCGTCGGTGGCCGACAACCTGAACATCAGCGCGCGCCGTCATTTCAGCCCGGCGCGCGTGCTGCTCGACGGGCGACGCGAACGCGAGCTTGCGCAGAAATACATCGAGCGGCTCGCGATCAAGACCCGCGACGGCGACACGCCGATCGGCGCGCTGTCGGGCGGCAACCAGCAGAAGGTCGTGCTCGCGCGCTGGCTGGCCGAGCGCATCGACGTGTTCCTGATGGACGAGCCGACGCGCGGCATCGACGTCGGCGCGCGCGCGGAAATCTACAACCTGTTCTACGAACTCGCGGAAGCGGGCCGCACCGTGATCCTCGTGTCGAGCGATCTGGCCGAGGTGATCGGCGTGTCGGACCGCATCGTCGTGATGAAGGAAGGACGGATTGCGGGCGAGGTTGCGAAGGCGCACGCGACGCCCGATGCACTGATCAAGCTCGCGCTGCCGCGCTAGCGGCGTGCTGTTCAACCGGAAAGCAAGTGAACTGATATGAGCCAGGCAATGCAACCCCAACGTACTTCCCCGTCCCCGGATGCCGCCGCCGCGGCCACGCCCGTGCGACCACGCAGCGGCGTGTGGCAGCTGATCAACCGCTCCGGCATCGTGATGGTGTTTCTGGTGCTGTTCGCGACGCTGTCGCTGACCGTGCCGGACTTCCTCACGCCGCGCAACATCCAGGGCCTGCTGCTGTCGGTCACGCTGATCGGCTCGATCGCGGTGACGATGATGTTCGTGCTCGCGCTCGGCGAGGTCGACCTGTCGGTCGCGTCGATCGTCGCGTTCTCGGGCGTCGTCGCGTCGACGCTGATCACGGCGACGCACAGCGTCGTGCTCGGCATCGCCGGCGGCGTGCTCGCGGGCGGCGCGGTCGGGCTCGTCAACGGCGTGCTGATCGCGCGCTGGCGGATCAACTCGCTGATCGTCACGCTCGCGATGATGGAAGTCGTGCGCGGGCTCGCGTTCATCACGTCGAACGGCGACGCGGTGATGATCTCCGAGGAGCGCTTCTTCGATCTCGGCGGCGGGTCGTTCCTCGGCATCTCGTATCCGATCTGGAGCAACATCGTCGGCTTCGTCGTGTTCGGCTTCCTGCTGCGCAAGACGGTGTTCGGCAAGAACGTGCTGGCCGTCGGCGGCAACGGCGAGGCGGCGCTGCTCGCGGGGCTGCCGGTGATGCGCATCAAGATCGCCGTGTTCGTGCTGCAGGGGCTCGTGACCGGCTTCGCCGGCGTGATGCTCGCATCGCGGATGAGCCTCGGCGATCCGAAGACCTCGGTCGGCCTCGAGCTCGGCGTGATCTCCGCGTGCGTGCTCGGCGGCGTGTCGCTGACGGGCGGCGTCGCGACGATCTCCGGCGTGCTCGTCGGCGTGCTGATCATGGGCTCCGTGCAGGACGCGATGAGCCTCCTGAACGTGCCGACGTTTTACCAATATCTGATACGCGGCGGAATTCTGTTGCTCGCGGTGCTGTTCGACCAGTATCGTCGCAACCAGCGGCGCGCGATGAAGATCTGATTTCGACCACGCGCGGCCGCCTGCACATACGACGAATATCGGGAGACGGCATGCAACAGACTCATCCGGGCACGGCGGCGACGCTGCTGGCCGACAGCCGCAACACGCTCGGCGAAGGCGCGACGTGGTGCGACAGGACGCATGCGCTGTACTGGGTCGACATCGAGGGCGCGCGGCTGTGGCGCTGCCGCGCGGACGGCTCGGGCCTCGCGCAGTGGCCGATGCCGGAACGGCTCGCATGCTTCGCGCTGACGCATGATCCGGACGTGCTGCTCGTCGGGCTCGCGACGCATCTCGCGTTCTTCGACGTGCGCAGCGGTGCGTTCACGCGGATCGTCGACGTCGAACCCGATCTGCCGACGCGGCTGAACGACGGGCGCTGCGATGGGGCCGGCGCATTCGTGTTCGGGATGAAGGACGAAGGCAGCGAGCCGCCGCAAGCGGTCGGCGGGTTCTATCGGCTCAATCCGGATCTCACGCTGCAGCGGCTCGCGTTGCCGCCGGCCGCGATCGCGAACAGCATCGCGTTCTCGCCGGATGGGTCGAAGATGTATTTCTGCGATTCGATGGTGCGCGAGATTCTCGTGTGCGATTACCGCGCGGGCGGCGATGTCGCGAACGTGCGATCGTTCGCGCGGCTGACCGATGCGGACGGCGACCCGGACGGCTCGACGACGGATCGCGACGGCGGGTTGTGGAACGCGCAGTGGGGCGGCCGGCGGGTGGTGCGCTACGGGCCGGACGGCGTTGAAACGGAACGCGTCGAAGTGCCGACCGCGCAGCCGAGCTGCGTGGCGCTCGACGGCGAAGGCCGGCTGTACGTGACGAGCGCGCGCGTCGGGCTGAGCGACGACGCGCTGGCGAGCGATGCCGACGCCGGCGGCGTGTTCGTCGCCCGCACGCGCCACGCGGGGCTGCCGACCGCGCGGTTCTCGGGCAAGCCCGCGAACTGAGTACGGCTGGTGCGGGCAGCGGCGCGGCCGGTCGCGCCGCCGCGCGCGGCCGGCGCCGTCACGGCCGGACGGGTCGCGACGGCTGCGCGGCCTGCAGCCCCAGCAACGCGACCGCGTTGTCTTTCAGAATCAGCGAATGCACGTCGGGCCGGAACCCGGCGCCCTGAAAATCCTCGAGCCAGCGGTCCGGCCGGATCAGCGGAAAATCGGACGCGAACAGCACCTTGTGCCTGAGCAGCGTGTTCGCGTATTTCACCAGCTCGGGCGAGAAGTACTTCGGCGACCATCCCGACAGGTCGATGTAGACGTTCGGCTTGTGCAGCGCGATCGACAGCGCCTGCTCCTGCCACGGCCATGAAGGGTGCGCGATCACGATCTTCATGTCCGGGAAGTCGGCCGCGACGTCGTCGAGGTGAATCGGTTCGGAATACTTCAGACGCAGCCCGCCGCCGCCGCGCATCCCCGATCCCATCCCCGAATGCCCGCTGTGGAAGACGGCCGGCAACCCGTATTCCGCGATCACCTCGTAGATCGGATAGGCGAGCCTGTCGTTCGGGAAGCATCCCTGCATCGTCGGATGGAACTTGAAGCCCTTCACGCCGTGCTCGTCGATCAGGCGGCGCGCCTCGCGCGCGCCGAAGCGGCCCTTGTGCGGGTCGATGCTCGCGAACGCGATCATCACGTCGGCGTTGTCCTGCGCGAATTGCGCGATTTCCTCGTTCGGAATGCGCCGCCGGCCGATGTTCGTCTCGCAGTCGACGGTGAACATCACGAAGCCGATCCGGCGCTCGCGGTAATGCGCGATCGTCTCCGGAATGGTCGGCCGACGGCCCTGCTTCAGCACGGTGCCGAAGTACTTGTCGGCCGCGTCGTCGAATGCCTTCGCGAACAGGTCCGGCGGCTGGCAGCACGACACTTCCGCGTGCACGTGCGTGTCGATGGCGATCAGGTTGTCGATGTCCAAGCGTGTCTCCTCATGTCGTGATGCGTCGGCCGGCACGGCGCGAAATCGGCTGTCCGGGCCCGTTTAGGGGTTTGTCCGGAGCCGCTTCCATTCTACTTTACATATCAGGTTACCTGATAGTAAATTGGTCGCGAGTCGCACAGGGCGGCATCGTCATTGGAGAATGAAAATGGGTTACGAAGGGCGCTGGAAAACGGTGAAGGTCGAGGTCGAGGGCGGGATCGCATGGGTGACGCTGAACCGTCCGGACAAGCGCAACGCGATGAGCCCGACGCTGAACGCGGAGATGATCGACGTGCTGGAGGCGATCGAACTCGATGCCGAGGCGCAGGTGCTCGTGCTGACCGGCGAGGGCGACGCCTGGACGGCCGGGATGGACCTGAAGGAATATTTCCGCGAAGTCGACGCGGGCCCGGAAATCCTGCAGGAAAAGATTCGCCGCGACGCGAGCCGCTGGCAGTGGCAATTGCTGCGCATGTATGCGAAGCCGACGATCGCGATGGTCAACGGCTGGTGCTTCGGCGGCGGCTTCTCGCCGCTCGTCGCGTGCGACCTCGCGATCGCGGCCGACGAAGCGGTGTTCGGCCTGTCGGAAATCAACTGGGGCATCCCGCCGGGCAACCTCGTCAGCAAGGCGATGGCCGACACCGTGGGCCATCGCCAGGCGCTCTACTACATCATGACCGGCGACACCTTCACCGGCCCGCAGGCCGCGCAGATGGGGCTCGTCAACAAGAGCGTGCCGCGCGCGCAGCTGCGCGACGAAGTGCGTGCGCTGGCCGCGAAGCTGCTCGACAAGAACCCGGTCGTGATCCGTAACGCGAAGCACGGCTTCAAGCGTTGCCGCGAGCTGACCTGGGAGCAGAACGAGGACTACCTGTACGCGAAGCTCGACCAGGCGAACTACCGCGATCCGGAAGGCGGGCGCGAGCAGGGCCTCAAGCAGTTCCTCGACGACAAGAGCATCAAGCCGGGCCTGCAGGCGTACAAGCGCTGACGCGCGCCGCCGCACGCAACCGGATCCGAGTGGAGACACGGAAATGCACGAAGTGAGTTTGTTGATCGACGGCGTGTCGCGCGGCGCGTCGGACGGCGGGACCTTCGACCGGATCGATCCGGCGACGGGACGGGTGGCGTCGCGCGCCGCCGCGGCGACGCTTGCCGACGCGGACGCCGCGGTCGCGGCAGCGGCGCGCGCATTCCCCGCGTGGGCCGCGCTCGCGCCGACCGAGCGCCGTCGGCGGCTGCTCGCGGCGGCCGACCGGATGGACGCACGGGCGGGCGAATTCATCGAAACCGGCCGCGCGGAAACCGGTGCGATGGCGAACTGGTACGGCTTCAACGTGATGCTCGCGGCGAACATGCTGCGCGAGGCGGCCGCGATGACCACGCAGATCGACGGCGCGGTGATCCCGTCGGACGTGCCCGGCAGCCTCGCGATGGCCGTGCGCCAGCCGTGCGGTGTCGTGCTCGGGATCGCGCCGTGGAATGCGCCGGTGATTCTCGCGACCCGTGCGCTCGCGATGCCGCTCGCGTGCGGCAACACGGTGGTGCTGAAGGCGTCCGAGGGTTGTCCGGGCGTGCACCGGCTGATCGGCAGCGTGCTGCACGACGCAGGGCTCGGCGACGGCGTGGTCAACGTGATCACGCATGCGCCGCAGGACGCGCCGGCGATCGTCGAGCGGCTGATCGCGAACCCGGCGGTGCGCCGCGTGAACTTCACCGGTTCGACACGCGTCGGCCGCATCGTCGCGACGCTCGCCGCGCAGCACCTGAAGCCGGCGCTGCTTGAACTCGGCGGCAAGGCGCCGGTGCTCGTGCTCGACGACGCCGATCTCGACGCGGCGGTCGAGGCGGTCGCATTCGGCGCGTTCTTCAACCAGGGGCAGATCTGCATGTCGACCGAGCGCGTGATCGTCGATCGCAAGGTCGCCGATGCGTTCGTCGAACGGCTCGTCGCGAAGGCCCGCACGCTGAAGGCCGGCAACCCGGCCGCGCCGGGCGTCGTGCTGGGCACGCTCGAAAGCGCGGCCGCCGCGCAGCGGATCGCGGCGATGGTGAACGACGCGCGCACACACGGCGCCGCGCTGCCGCTCGGCTGTGAAGTCGACGGCGCGGTGATGCAGCCGACGATCGTCGACGGTGTCACGCGAGACATGCAGCTGTATGCGGACGAATCGTTCGGGCCGGTGGTGACCGTGCAGCGCGTCGACGGCGACGCCGCCGCGCTCGCGGCCGCGAACGACAGCGAGTACGGGCTGTCGGCGGCGGTGTTCAGCCGCGATATCGCGCGTGCAATGCAGGTCGCGAAGCAGATCGAATCGGGCATCTGCCACATCAACGGCCCGACGGTGCACGACGAGGCGCAGATGCCGTTCGGCGGCGTGAAGGCAAGCGGCTACGGCCGGTTCGGCAGCAAGGCGTCGATCGCCGAGTTTACCGACCTGCGCTGGATCACGGTCCAGACCACGCCGCGTCACTACCCGATCTGAGCCGTCCCGGGCGCCGCGGCGCCCCAGTTAAGACAACGACACAATGAAGTCTCCGCCCGGCGCGCGCACGCGCGCGGGGCGGAACCGACCGGAGACAGAACTTGGATGCGGATCCGACCCAACTGCGCGACGCGGCTGCCGCACAGCGCGTTCCCGCCGGCTATCGCCCCGTGGCGATCGGCACGGCACCGCCGGAGATCGTGCAACGCGACGGCTGCTGGACCTTGCGCGCGACGACCCCGCTCGGCGCGTACCCACACCGGCTGACCGACCGGCTCGCGAGCGGCGCGCGCGCGCATCCGGACCGCTGGCTGGTCGCGCGGCGCGGGCCCGACGGTACGTGGGTCGGCATCACGTATGCGCAGATGCTCGAGCGCGCCCGCGCGATCGGCCAGGCGCTGCTCGATCGCGGGCTGTCGGCCGAGCGGCCCGTCGCGATCCTGTCGGGCAACGACCTCGAACATCTGCAATTCGCGTTCGGCGCGATGTGGGCCGGCATTCCGCATGCGCCGCTGTCGCCCGCGTATTCGCTCGTGTCGAGCGATTACGGCAAGCTGCGCCACGCGCTCGCCGTGCTCACGCCGGGGCTGGTCTTCGCGTCGGACGGCGCGGCGTTTCGTGCCGCGCTCGACGCGTCGGTGCCGCCTGATGTCGAGCGCGTGGTCGTGTCGGCACCCGACGGGATGGATGGCGTCACGCGTTTCTCGTCGCTGCTCGACACGACACCGGGCAGCGTCGATGCCGCGCACGGTGCGATCACCGGCGACACGATCGCGAAATTCCTGTTCACGTCTGGGTCGACACGGCTGCCCAAGGCGGTGCCGACCACGCACCGGATGCTGTGCAGCAACCAGCAGATGCTGCTCGAGACGTTTCCGCAGTTCGGCCTGGAGCCGCCGGTGCTGGTCGACTGGCTGCCGTGGAATCACACGTTCGGCGGCAGCCATAACGTCGGCATCGCGCTGTACAACGGCGGCACGCTGTACATCGACGACGGCAAGCCGGTCGCCGGCAAGTTCGGCGAGACGCTGCGCAACCTGCGCGAGATCGCGCCCACCGTGTATTTCAACGTGCCGAAGGGCTGGGAAGAGCTGGCCGCGGCGCTCGAAACGGATGCCGCGCTGCGCGAAACCTTCTTCTCGCGCGTGAAGATGTATTTCTTCGCGGGCGCCGGACTGTCGCAGGCCGCGTGGGACCGGCTCGAGCGCGTGACGCTCGCGCACTGCGGCGAGCGCATCCGGATCATGGCGGGCCTCGGGATGACCGAGGCCGCACCATCGTGCATGTTCACCACCGGGCCGGTGTCGGGAGCCGGCTACATCGGCCTGCCCGCGCCCGGCTGCGACGCGAAGCTGGTGCCGGTCGACGGCAAGCTCGAGGCGCGCTTTCGCGGGCCGAACGTGATGGCCGGTTACTGGCGCGCGAGCGGCGACGACGCGCGCGAGGTATTCGACGAGGAGGGCTACTACCGCAGCGGCGATGCGGTGCGTTTCGTCGATCCCGCGCGGCCGGAGATCGGCCTGATGTTCGACGGGCGCATCGCGGAGGATTTCAAGCTGTCGTCAGGCACCTTCGTGAGCGTCGGGCCCATGCGCGCGCGGATCGTATCGAACGGCGCGCCGTACGTGCAGGACGCGGTCGTCACGGGGATGAACCGCGACGACGTCGGCGTGATGATCTTCCCGCGCGTCGACGATTGCCGTCGCCTGGCCGGCGCGGCACCGGACGCCGACGTGCGCACCGTCCTGCAGGCGCCCGAGGTGCGGGCGTTCTTCGCGGCGCTGCTCGAGCGCCTGAACCGCGATGCGACCGGCAGCGCGACGTTCGTCACGCGGCTGTGCGTGCTCGATACGCCGCCTTCGCTCGATCTCGGCGAAGTCACCGACAAGGGCTCGATCAACCAGCGTGCGGTGCTCATGCACCGTGCGGCGGTGGTCGACGCGATGTACGAACCGGGCGCGGCCGACGCGGGCGTGATCGTCGCCGGCACGGCGCGCCGCGCATGAGGTGCGCGCGATGAGCAACGCGTATTGCGCGCCGTTGCGCGACATGCTGTTCGTGATCGGCGAATGGCTCGATGCGCCGGCGCTGTGGCGCCGCGTGCCCGACTGGGCGGAGCTCGACCTGTCGACCGCCGGGCAGGTGCTCGACGAAGCCGCCCGCTTCGTGGTCGAACGCATCGCGCCGCTCGATTCGACCGGCGATCTCGAGGGCTGCCGGTTCGACGGTGCCGGCGTGACGATGCCGGCGGGCTTTCGCGATGCGTACCGCGACTACGTCGACGCCGGCTGGCCGACGCTCGCGCTCGACGCCGATTGCGGCGGCCAGGGGCTGCCGCATCTGCTCGACGTCGCGCTGCAGGAGATGCTCGCGGGGGCGAACCATGCGTGGCTGATGTCGCCAGGGCTCACGCACGGCGCGGTGGCGTGCCTGCGCGCGCACGGCGGCGAGCGCCTGAAGCGCGACGTGCTGCCGAAGATCGCGAGCGGCGAGTGGCTGACGACGATGTGCATCACCGAGCCACAGGCGGGCAGCGATCTCGGCCTGCTGCGCACGCAGGCAGTGCCGGACCCGGCCGCCGACGGCTACCGGATCATCGGCAGCAAGCTGTTCATCACCGGCGGCGAGCACGACCTGACCGACAACATCGTGCACCTCGTGCTCGCGCGGCTGCCCGATGCGCCGGCGGGAACGAAGGGGCTGTCGCTGTTCGTCGTGCCGAAGTGGCTCGACGCGCCGGGCGGCCGCGTGCGCAACGGCGTCTGGTGCGACGGCATCGAGAAGAAGATGGGGCTGAAGGCAAGCCCGACCTGCACGATGCGTTTCGACGCGGCCGCGGGCTGGCTCGTCGGCGAGCCGCATCGCGGGCTCGCATCGATGTTCGTGATGATGAACGCGGCGCGCCTGCAGGTCGCCATGCAGGGTGTCGGGCATGCGCAGAGCGCATGGCAGGCCGCATCGGCCTATGCGCGCGAGCGCGTGCAGGGCAGGGCGGCGCCGATCGCGCAACACGCCGCGATCCGCCGCATCCTGCTCGATGCGCAGGCGATCGTCGAAGGCGAGCGCGCGATCGGCTATTGGATCGCGCACTGGCTCGACGTCGCCGCGCACGATCCGCAGCCGCCGGCACGGCTCGCGGCGTCGCGGCTGGCATCGTTGCTGACGCCGGTCGCCAAGGCGTTCTTCACCGCGAACGGCTTCGCGGCCGCGTCGAACGCGCTGCAGGTATTCGGCGGCTACGGATACGTTCACGAATACGGGATCGAACAGACGCTGCGCGATTGCCGCGTGTCGATGCTGTACGAAGGGACCAACGAGATCCAGGCGATCGATCTGCTGGTGCGCAAGGTGCTGGGGGATCGCGGCGAGGCGCTGCATGCGCTGCTCGAGTTGATTCGCGCGGAAGCCGCGCAGAGCGTCCAGGCGGCAGCGGACGAGCGGGCGAGGGACGCCGGGGCGCGCGTCGCCACGCTGTGCGCGGACCTCGAGCGCGTGACGGCCGGCGTGATCCGCGCGAGCGAGCACGATCCGGATCTGCCCTACCGCGTCGCGGACGACTATCTCGCGCTGGTCGGCTGGCTGCTGCTCGCGTTCGCGTGGGCGCGCACGCTGCGCATCGTCGGCGATGCGCCGGGAGACGATTCGTTCCGTGCGGGCAAGCGCGCGGTCGGCACCTACTTCTTCGATTATCCGCTCGCGGCATTCGCACATCGGCTCGCGCTGGTGGACGCGGGCTGCCGCGCGGCGCTGCCGGTTGCCGCGGCATAAGGTTTGTCCGAGCCGGGCGTGGACGGCCCCCGGGGCGGCTCGCCGGCCGGCACGAGCCGCCGTGCGGGCCGATTACCGGCCGATATACGGGCTGATTACGGCCTGATATACGGACCGCGTGAGGTAAGATGGCCCGCGATCCTCCTTCCGACACGTTCATGAGTTCGACACCCGTCAAACCGGCCGGCCCGAAACGCACGGCCCGCGCCAGCGAAGCCAGGCCGCGCACGCGTTCGCAGCAGCGGCTGACCTACCTGATCGGCAATCTCGACCGGCTGCTGCGCCGCCAGATGAGCGATGCGCTCGTGCCGCTCGGTGTGACGCTCGCGCAGTACACGGCGCTGTCGGTGCTCGAGGCGCGCGGCGCGCTGTCCAATGCGCAACTCGCGGTGCGCTCGTTCATCACGCCGCAATCCGCGAACGAAGTGATGGTTGCGATGGCCGCCCGCGGCTTCGTGACGCGCGAGGCCGATCCCAGCCACGGCCGCGTGATCCTGCTGCGTCTGACCGACGAGGGCTCGGCAATCCTGCGCGAATGCGAGCAGGTGCTGCGGCCGCTCGAACGCCGGATGCTCGGCGACGACGTGAGCGCCGACGACGTCGCGCAGGTTCACCGCACGCTCGAGCTGTTCGTACGCAACCTGCGCGACTGAGCACGCCGCCGTCGCGTCTTTCGTTCCGGTTTCTCCGGCCGCGCGGGGCCATGCCGTGGCATGGCGCGGGTCGCGAACGGGTTGCGGGTTAACACCGCGCTCGCGACACTTGAAATATCAGGTTACCTGTTATTAAATCATCCCGTCCCTCGACGGGATTTTCTTTCGGGTTCTTAATCAGGTTACCTGATAAACAGACGAGACCCGATCACGATAAAGCAAGGACACCGCGCATGCGTTCCGCGTATGCCGCGCGAGTCACGGTTAGGAGACAGCATGGACACTTCCGTTGCCGCAAGGCCGGCCGTCGCGACGACGCTCGGCCTGTGTTTCGCGATCGCATTGCTCGAGGGGCTCGACCTGCAGTCGGTCGGCGTCGCGGCACCGCGCATGGCCCACGAATTCGGGCTCTCGGTTTCACAGATGGGGCTCGCGTTCAGCGCGGGCACGTTCGGCCTGCTGCCGGGCGCGATGCTCGGCGGCTGGCTGGCCGACCGGGTCGGCCGCAAGCACGTGCTGATCGCGTCGGTCTGCCTGTTCGGGCTGCTGTCGATCGCGACCGCGCAGGTGTCGAGCTTCGCGATGCTGGTCGCCGTTCGTGCGCTGACCGGCCTCGGCCTCGGCGGCGCGATGCCGAACCTCATTGCCTTGTCGTCGGAAGCGGTCGACGCACGCTCGCGCAGCAGCGCGGTGGCCGTGATGTACTGCGGGATTCCGTTCGGCGGCGTGATCGCGTCGCTGATCGGCGTGCTGCTCGCAGGCGACACCGAATGGCGGCACATTTTCTATGTCGGGGGCGTCGGCCCGCTGCTGCTCGCGCCGCTGCTGCTCGCACTGCTGCCCGAATCGCGCGCGTTCCTCGACGTCAGCGCATCGGGCGCGGCGCGCCCCAGCGTCGGACAGACGCTGTTCGGCGGCTCGCGTACCGGCACGACACTGGCGTTGTGGCTCAGCTACTTCTGCACGCTGATCGTGCTGTATTTCCTGCTGAACTGGCTGCCGTCGCTGATGGCCGCGAAGGGGCTCGCGCGCAGCCAGGCCGGGATCGTGCAGATCTTCTTCAACATCGGCAGCGGCCTCGGCGTGCTCGGCATCGGCATGTCGATGGACCGCTTGCGTCCGTCGCGCGTGGTCGGCGGCATGTACGCGGGGATCGTGCTGTCGCTTGCCGCGCTGGCGATCGCGCCCGGCCTCCTGTGGCTGTCCGCCGCCGCGTTCGCGGCCGGGATGTTCGTCGTCGGCGGCCAGTCGGTGCTGTATGCGCTGGCCGCGATCTATTACCCGACCGCGATGCGTGGCACCGGCGTCGGCTCCGCCGTCGCCGTCGGCCGCCTCGGCTCGGTGGTCGGGCCGCTCGCCGCCGCCGAACTGCTCGCCATGGGCCGCAGCGCGTCGGTCGTGATCGGCGCGAGCATTCCCGTCACGCTCGTCGCCGCCGTCGCTGCGCTGATGCTGATCCGGCGCCCGCAGGCGCACGACTGATTTCTTCCCATTTCAACCACGAGCGCCGGTAGAGCGCGATTACGACACAGGTCTGGAGACGAACACCATGAAGCACACCAAAGCCTTGCTGGCGGCCGGCGCATGCGCGCTGGCCGCGACCGGCGCGCACGCGCAGTCGAGCGTGACGCTGTACGGGATCATCGACACGGGCGTCGAGTTCGTGTCGCACGCGAACGCGGCCGGCGACCACGTGGTGCGCATGCCGGGCGTGACGGGCGAGCTGCCGTCGCGCTGGGGCCTGCGCGGCACCGAGGATCTCGGCGGCGGCTACCAGGCGGTGTTCACGCTCGAAAGCGGCTTCAACGTGCGCGGCGGCGATCTCGGGCAGGGCGGCCGGCTGTTCGGGCGCCAGGCGTTCGTCGGGCTGAAGAGCGGCTTCGGCACGCTCGCGTTCGGCCGCCAGTACACGATGACCTATCTCGCGCTGCAGGGCGCGGACATCATCGGCCCCGACATTTACGGGCTCGGCTCGTTCGATGCGTACGTGCCGAACGGCCGCTCCGACAACGCGGTGACCTACGTCGGCACCTATCGCGGCGTGACGCTCGGCGCCGCGTATTCGTTCGGCCGCGACGGCGCGGGCACCGGCAACTCGCCGGGGCAGGGCACGTGCGCGGGCCAGGTGCCGGGCGACGCCACGCAGTGTCGCAACTGGTCGGTGATGCTCAAGTACGACAGCGCGTATTTCGGCGCGGCGGCGTCGTACGAGGAGCAGCGCGGCGGCACCGGCGCGGCCGCCAACTTCTTCGATGGCGTGGCGCCGGTTCCTTTCACGAGCAGCGGCGGCAAGGACGCACGCACGCATGTGAGCGCGTATGCGCAGGCGGCCGGCGCGCGGATCGGCGCGGGCTGGATCGGGCGGCGCGTGTCGACCGGTTCGCCGGCCGCGCCGGGCGCGCATTCGGACCTGTTCTTCGTCGGCGCGTCGTATGCGGTGAAGCCCGATTTCGTCGTCGACGGCGAGGGCTACCGGATCGTCAACAGCGCGCACGACACGCGCGCGACTATGGCCACGCTGCGCGCGACCTATCTGCTGACCAAGCGCACGGCCGTCTATGCGCAATCGTCGTATCTGTGGAACAGCGCGCATGCGCGCTACGCGGTCAGCGGCGGCGGGCCGGGCACGACGCCCGGCGAAGGGATGGGGCAGCTCGGCGCGATGGTCGGCGTGCGGCACATGTTCTGATTCGGCAGCCTGACGAACGAGGGATATCTTGAAGAGAAAATCTGCATTCCTTTGCATTGCGCCGCTGTCCGCGGCGGCGATGCTTGCCGGGTGCGGCGGCGACGATTCGGTCAACGCCACGCCGACACATATGAGCGCCGCGACGCCGGCCGCGATGACGCAGACCTGCGACGCGCTCGCCGCGAAGCTCGCGTATGCGAACACGTCGTTCACGTCGGTGACGACCGCGGCCGCGGGCGCGCTGACGGTGGCCGGCAAGCCGGTCGCCGAGCACTGCGTGATCGAAGGGAAGATGAACCAGCGCGTGAGCGCGGTGGACGGCAAGACCTACGCAATCGGCTTCGAGATGCGCTTGCCGAAGGCGTGGAACGGCCGCTTCTTCTACCAGGCGAACGGCGGGCTCGACGGCAATGTCGTGACCGCGACCGGCGAGATCGGCGGCGGCGGGCCGCTGAACGATGCGCTGAACATGGGGTTCGCCGTGATCAGTTCGGATTCCGGGCACAGTGCCGCGCAGAATCCGCTGTTCGGCCTCGATCCGCAGGCGCGCATCGACTACGGCTACGGTGCGGTCGACGCGCTCACGCCGATGGCGAAGCAGGTGATCCGGCTCGCGTACGGCAAGGCGCCCGACCGCAGCTATTTCGGCGGCTGCTCGAACGGCGGCCGTCACGCGATGGTCACCGCCGTGCGCAACCCGGCCGACTACGACGGCATCATCGCGGGCGATCCAGGTTTTCATCTGCCGAAGGCGGCGATCGGCGAGATGTACGGCGCGCAGCAGTTCGCGAAGATCGCCTCGGCGACCGGGACGAACGGGCTGCCGGACATCCGCAGCGGCTTCACCGATGCGGAGCGGCAGTTCGTCGGCGCGAAGATCCTCGAGAAATGCGATGCGCTCGACGGCGCGGCCGACGGGATGGTGCAGGACGTCGCCGCGTGCCAGGCGCACTTCAGCGTCGAGTCGGACGTCCCGACTTGCGCGAACGGCACGCGCACGGGCGCGTGCCTGACGCCCGCACAGAAGACCGCGCTCGAGAACGTGTTCACGGGCGCACGCAACAGCGCGGGCACGGCGCTCTACGCGGGTTTTCCGTACGACCCGGGCATTGCCGGTGGCGGCTGGGCCGCGTGGAAGCAGTCGAATTCGATCACGCTCGATCCGGCCGCGATGGCGTTCACGTTCACGACGCCGCCGAAAAGTACCGCGACGCTCGCGAACCTGCCCGGTTTCGCGCTCGGCTTCGACATGGACAACGACGCACCGGCGATCTTCGCGACGAACGGTACGTACACGCAATCCGCGTGGACGTTCATGACGCCGCCCGACGAGACGAACCTGTCCGCGCTGAAGGCGCGCGGCGCGAAGCTGCTCGTCTATCACGGCACGGGCGACCCGGTGTTCTCGTACGACGACACGCGTGACTGGTATGCGCGGCTCGCACAGGCGAACGGCGGCGATGCGTCGGATTTCGCGCGCCTTTACCCGGTGCCGGGGATGAACCACTGTTCGGGCGGGCCGGCGGCCGACCAGTTCGACCTGCTGACGCCGCTCGTCGCGTGGGTCGAGCAGGGGCAGGCGCCCGCTACGGTGGTGGCCGCCGCGCGCGACGCGACGAACGCGGTGCCGAGTGCGGATGTGCCGGCGTCATGGGGCGCGGGTCGCACGCGCCCGCTGTGCCCGTATCCGCAGGTGGCGCGCTACAACGGTTCGGGCGACGTGCATTCGGCGGCGAGCTTCAGTTGCCGCTGACGTAGCCGTCGATGGGAAACGGCCGGTGCGCGCGATCGCGTGCCGGCCGCTTCATGTGTGCAATCGCTCACGCATTCACTCATTCATTCGCCCGGATCGACCGGCACCTCGAGCCCGACCTTCACGCGGCTCATGCTCACCAGCGTCTTGAACCGCTTCACGTTGTTGTTCGCGAAGAACAGCTCGCGCGTGAGCGCGTTGTACTGATCCATGTTGCGCACCGCGACGATCAGCACGAAATCCCATTCCCCCGTCACGTAGTAGCACTGCTGGATCTGCGGGCAGCGCTCGAACGCACGCTTCATCGCGTCGAGCTGGTCGATCTGCTCGCTTTCGACCTCGACGTTGACGACGATCGTCAGCGGATGATCGACCTTGTCCGGTGCGACGACGGCGGTGTAGCGCTCGATCACGCCGTCGTCCGCGAGACGTTTCAGGCGCCGGTTCACGGCCGCGGTCGACAGGTTGACGCGCGCGCCGAGTTCGCTCTGCGGCGTCTGCGCGTCGCGCTGGATTTCCATCAGCAGCTTGCGATCGAACGCATCGAGTGGGGTGGTCATGATGGTGCGTGAAACCTCGAAAGAATGAGAAATTTTTGCGTATGGGTGGTCGATTCGGCGATTTTATTGACCGCGATGCGCAATATTATTTTTCGGACCGACGGCGAGCGCAACCCGCGCTTGCCCGATCCGATCCACCCGACGGGCCGCCGGCGCGGCCCTGTTCCCGAGCCTTTCGCCATGCTGATCGCCAACCCCCGCGCATCGCGCGCCGCCTATCCGCACGCGCTGCGACGCGTGATGAACATCGCGTCGGCCGACGAAAGCGGCGCGTGGCTGTCGCACTGGCCGCTCGTCGGCCACGCGCACACGCCGCTTCGCATGCTGCCGGATCTCGCCGCGCGGCTCGGCGTCGCGAGCGTCAGCGTGAAGGACGAGTCGTGCCGCTCGCCGCTCGGCAGCTTCAAGGCGCTCGGCGCGCCGATCGCGCTGGTGCGGCTCGTGAAGCGGCTGCGCCGCCAGCAGGATCTCGATCCGCAAGGGCTCGTCACCGGCCGCTATGCGTCCGAACTGGCCGACCTCACGGTGATCAGCGCGACCGACGGCAATCACGGCCGCGCACTCGCCGCCGCCGCGCGCGCGATCGGCTGCGGGTGCGTGATCGTGCTGCACGCGAACGTCGATGCCGAGCGTGAGCGCGCGATCTCCGCGTACGGCGCGCGGATCGTGCGCATCGCGGGGAACTACGACGAATCGGTGGTCTGCGCGGCACAGCTCGCGCAGGCGAACGGCTGGTATGTCGTGTCGGATACGTCATACGACGGCTACGAAGCGATTCCGCGCGACGTGATGCAGGGCTACGGCGTGATCGCCGCCGAGGCCGCCGCGCAGGCGGCGCGGGACGACGGGCGGCCGTTCACGCATGTGCTGCTGCAGGGCGGCGTGGGCGGCCTTGCCGCGGGTGTCGCGAGTTATCTGTGGGAGCGCGACGGCGTGCAGCGGCCGCATTTCATCGTCGTCGAGCCGCGCCAGGCCGACTGCCTGTACCAGAGTGCACTGGCCGGGCGTGCCACCAAGGCGACCGGCAGCGTCGATTCGGTGATGGCCGGGCTCGCGTGCGGCGAGGCGTCGCCGCTGGCGTGGGATTTCCTCGAGATGTGCATCGACCATTTCATGTTGATCGACGACGAAGACGCGGTGCAGGCGATGCGCGGCCTCGCGACCGGCAGCGAACGCGACGTGCCGGTCGTGGCCGGCGAATCGGGCGCGGCCGGCGTCGCGGGGCTGGACGTGCTGATGCGCGACCCGGCACGCGCGCGGCAGGTGGGGCTCGACGCGCATTCGCGCGTGCTGGCGATCAATACGGAAGGCGCGACGGCACCGTCCGTGTACCGGAGCTGCGTCGGCGAGGCGGCCGACGCCGTGCTCGCGCGGCAGCGCGACTGGCTGGACCGCGCGACGGTGGCGGCCTGAACGACATCACGACCCACGACGACCGACTATGACCGACGAGGCAAACGCAATGGACGCAATCGACGCAATCGACGAAAGCACGCTGCAGGGGCAACTGAAGACCTGGCGCCGCCACCTGCACCAGCATCCGGAGACGGGTTTCGAGGAGGTGAACACGTCGGACTACGTCGCGCGCATCCTGACGACGCTCGGGCTCGACGTGCATCGCGGGATCGGCGGTACGGGGCTCGTCGCGAACCTGACGGCCGGCACCGGCAAGCGCGCGATCGGCATCCGCGCGGACATGGACGCGCTGAACATCGCCGAGCACGCGCCGGGCCGCGAACACGCGTCGCGCACGCCGGGCAAGATGCACGCGTGCGGGCACGACGGCCACATGTCGATGGTGCTCGGTGCGGCACGGCTGCTGGCCGAGCGCAAGGATTTCGACGGGACGGTGCGTTTCATTTTTCAGCCGGCCGAGGAGCATGGCCGCGGCGCGAAGGCGATGATGGCCGACGGGCTGTTCGAGCGCTTCCCGGTCGACGCGATTTTCGGTGCGCACAACATGCCGGGCATGCGCGCGGGCACCTTCTCGACGCGCGCGGGCGGCATCATGGCGAGCGAGGACAATTTCGTGATCCGGATCGACGGGCGCGGCACGCATGCGGCGCGCCCGCACATGGGCATCGATCCGATCGTGATCGGCGCGCAGGTCGTGCTCGCGCTGCAGACGATCGTGTCGCGCAATCTCGACCCGGGTCAGCAGGCGGTGGTGTCGTGCACGGAATTCATCACCGACGGGCTGCGCAACGTGCTGCCGTCGACGGTGACGATCAAGGGCGACACGCGCAGCTATTCGCGCGACGTGCAGGCGCTGCTGGAAACGCGGATGAGCGAGATCAGCGAAGGGATCTGCCGCACGCACGGCGCGGCGTGCACGTTCGAGTACACGCACGAGTTCGCGCCGACGGTGAATTCGCCGGAGTGGGTCGACACGGCGGTGCAGGCCGCGGCGGAGGTCGCGGGCGCGGAGGCGGTGAATGCCGACGTGCAGCCGATGATGATCTCGGAGGATTTCGGCGCGTTCCTGCAGGCGGTGCCCGGCAATTTCGTGTTCATCGGCAACGGTGAAGCGGGTGGCCTCGGCGGCGTGCCGCTGCACAACGCAACGTATGACTTCAACGACGCGATCCTGCCGGTGGGCGCGCGGTATTTCGCGGAAGTGGCGCGGCGGGCGTTGCGGGCGGCCTAGCGGATCGTCGGCCGGCAGCCTTCACGCGCCGGCCGAGCGCTGTTCCGGCGCGTCGGCCGTGCCCGTGCGATCGAGGATCGCGAGCACCTCGCGCGCGGTGTTTTCCGAATGGCTGCGCAATACCTGCGGCAGCACCGCATGGTCGGGGTCGGCGAGCGCGGCCATGATGTCCTCGTGCTCGTGCAGCGACTCGGCCCAGCGCAGCGTGTCCGTATTCGCGGCGCCGCGTGCGCGGTGCACCTTCGACATCAGCGACGCATAGATGCCCGACAGCACAGGGTTGCCGGCCGCGTCGACGATCATCTGATGAATCTGCTGGTTCAGCCGGAAATATTCGGTGCGCTTGCCGGCTTCATGACACTCCACCATCTTCCGGTGCTTCGCCTGCAGCGCGGCGAGCGTCGCCGTGCCGATCCGCTTGCGCAGCAACTCGCCCGCCATCGCCTCGAGCCCGTGCAGCAGCTCGAACGTCGAGATCAGGTCGTCGAGGTCGATCGACGCGACGCGATAGCCGATGTACTGGCGATGCGTGACGGCGCCTTCCGCGACGAGCACCTTCAGCGCTTCGCGCAGCGGCGTTTTCGACACGTCGAACGCGAGGCTGAGTTCCTTTTCGTCGATCCGCGCGCCGGGCGGCAATTCGCCCTCGTCGATCATCACGCGCAGGCGCGCGGCGATCTCGGCGGCCATGCCGCGCGTGCGCAGAAGCAGGGGATTGCGGGGTGTCTGGCTCATGATGGTGCGAGCTTATCACGATATCGGGGCTTACCCTGCACCAACATCGTGATTAAAGAATATCAATGAAACCAAGTGTTTACGATAACGGTAATTATAAATTTCTAATCCTATACTCGGTTACACGTTGCGCGACGTCCTGACCATCCTCGTCCACTCCTGGAGTCCGTCCATGTCTTCAACCTCCGGTGTCGCCGCCATGACGGTCGGCAAATCCGCTGTTCGCTGGAAGATATTCGTCGTGATGCTGAGCCTCATCGCGATCAACTACGTCGATCGCGCATCGCTGTCCGTCGCCATGCCTTACATCTCGCAGGAATTCAATATCGGGCCCGCGATGGAGGGTCTGATCCTCAGCTCGTTCTTCTGGACCTATGCCGTGATGCAGATCCCGGGCGGGATGCTGGCCGACCGGTTCAAGCCGCGTATCGTGATCGCGACGGCGACCGTGTTCTGGGGCTTCTTCCAGGCGATCGCCGCGTTGTGCACGAATGCACCGTCGCTGCTGCTCACGCGCCTCGGCCTCGGCGCGGCCGAAGCGCCGATCTACCCGGCCGGCGGCAAGCTCAACGCGATCTGGATGACGCAGACCGAGCGCGGCCGCGGCGCCACGCTGCTCGACGGCGGCGCGCCGCTCGGTGCAGCCCTGGGCGCGGTGCTGATCGCCGGGCTGATCGCGGTGCTCGGCTCGTGGCGGCTCGCGTTCGCGGTGGCCGGCGTCGGCACCGTGCTGGCCGGGCTGCTCGCGTGGCACTACATCCGCAACTCGCCGCGCGAACATGCGGGTGTCAACGACCTCGAAGCCGAATACATCGAGGCGTCGCATGCGAGCGATCTCGCGGCCGAGCCGGCCGGCGCGTCGGGCCGTTCGCGCGACTTCTTCAAGTACCGCTCGGTGTGGTGCATGTTCTTCGGCTGGATGTGCTTCAACAGCGTGTTCTACGGGCTGCTCACGTGGATGCCGAACTACCTGCACAAGGTGCACGGCTTCGACATCAAGCAGATGGGCGGTTCGACCTTCATCATCTTTTTCAGCGGGTTCGTCGGCGAACTGCTCGGCGGCTGGATTGCCGACAAGTGGAAGGCAGCGGGCGGCCGCCCGAACGTCGTGATGCGCACGCTGTTCGGCATCGCGGCGGTGATCGCCACGGTGTCGATCTTCTCGGTCGCGTATGTGAAGGACCCCGTCGTGTGCGTCGCGCTGCTGTCGTCGACGCTGTTCTTCCTGCGCTGGTGCGGGCTGTACTGGTGCATCCCGTCGTCGCTCGGCACGCGCAACAAGATCGGCTTCCTCGGCGGCCTGATGAACCTCGGCGGCAACATCGGCGGCGTCACCGTGCCGATCGTCGTCGGCGCGATCGTGCAGTTCACCGGTTCCTATTTCCTTGCGCTGATGGTGTTCGCGGCGGCCGGCGTCGGCCTGCTCGTGTGCTCCAGCGCGATCGACTACGAAAACAAGCTCCCCGTCTGACCGACCCCTTTCACTGCATCGACTGCATTCACTGGTAGAGAGAAACCCGTCATGAAAAAACGTACCCTGCTCGGCATGCTCACCCCGTCCTCCAACACGTCGCTCGAACCGCTGACGAGCGCGATGGTCGCCGGCCTGCCGGGCGTGTCCGCGCACTTCGCGCGCTTTCCGGTCACCGAGATCTCGCTGACGGGCCAGGCGCTCGGCCAGTTCGACGACGACAAGATCATCCAGGCCGCGCTGCTGCTCGCCGACGCGAAGGTCGACGTGATCGCGTGGAACGGCACGTCGTCGGGCTGGCTCGGCTTCGAGGCCGACGAGCGGCTGTGCGAGCGCATCACCGCGGCGACCGGCATTCCGGCCACCACGTCGGTGCTCGCGCTCAACGAGATTCTGAAGAAGACGAACGCGCACGAGTTCGGCCTCGTCACGCCGTATCTCGACGACGTGCAGACGAAGATCGTCGACAACTATCGCCGTTCGGGGCTGAACTGCATCGCCGAGCGTCACCTGAACCTGAAGGTCAATTTCTCGTTCTCCGAAGTGACGGGCGACGAGATCGGCAACATGGTGCGCGAAGTCGCGGTGGCCGGCCCGCGCGCGATCTCGATCTTCTGCACGAACCTGAACGCCGCGCACCTGGTGCCGGCGCTCGAGGAGGAAACGGGCATCCCGATCTACGACACGATCTCGACCGTCGTGTGGAAGTCGCTGCAGCTTGCCGACTACGACACGCGGCAGGTGAAGGGCTGGGGCCGACTCTTCAGCGACGTGATCTGAGGCGGGCGCCATGTCGAACGATCTCGATTTCGTGATCCGGCACGCCGACGTCGTCACGGCGGCGGACCGGTTCTCGTGCGACATCGGCATCCGCGCGGGGCGCGTGGCCATGCTCGGTCACGGGCTGCCGCGCGCGCCGCGCGAGCTCGATGCGAGCGGCATGCTCGTGATGCCGGGCGGCGTCGATGCGCACTGCCATCTCGATCAACCGATGCCCGACGGGCTGCGGATGGCCGACGATTTCCTGTCCGGCACGCGCTCGGCGCTGTGCGGCGGCACGACGACCGTGATCCCGTTCGCCGCGCAGGCGAAGGGGCAGTCGCTGCAGGCGGCCGTCGACGACTATCACCGGCGCGCCGACGGGCGTGCGCTGGTCGACTACGGCTTTCACCTGATCGTCGCCGATCCGACGCCGCACGTGCTGGCGGAAGAATTGCCGCGGCTGATCGCGAACGGCTACACGTCGTTCAAGGTGTACATGACCTACGACGACCTGAAGCTGAACGACCGCCAGATGCTCGACGTGCTGTCGGTCGCGCGCGAGCACGGCGCGCTCGTGATGGTGCATGCGGAGAATTCGGACTGCATCGGCTGGCTCACCGAGCGGCTGCTCGGCGACGGCCACGTCGCACCGCGTTTCCATGCACATGCGCGGCCGGCCGTGGTCGAGCGCGAAGCGACGCATCGTGCGATCGCGTTCGCGGAACTCGTCGACGTGCCGATCCTGATCGTGCACGTGTCGGGCGCTGAGGCGATCGAGCAGATCCGCTGGGGGCAGTCGCGCGGGCTGCCGATTCTCGCCGAAACGTGCCCGCAATACCTGTATCTGACGGCCGCCGATCTCGGCCATGACGATCACGGTTATGAAGGCGCAAAGTGCGTATGCAGCCCGCCGCCGCGCGATCCGGCGAACCAGCAGGCCGTGTGGAAGGCGCTGAAGCAGGGCGTATTCTCGGTGTTCTCGTCCGACCATGCGCCGTTCAGCTACGACGATCCGTGCGGCAAGCATCCGGGCGGGCAGGCCGTTTCGTTCGACCATATCCCGAACGGGATTCCGGGGCTCGAGACGCGGCTGCCGCTGCTGTTCGACGGCGTGCGTCACGGGCGGCTGTCGCTGCACCAGTTCGTCGAGCTCACGTCGCTGCGCCCCGCGAAGCTGTACGGGCTGTATCCGCGCAAGGGGACGATCGCGGTCGGCGCCGATGCGGACATCGTCGTGTGGGATCCGGACAAGCGCGTGCGGATCGCGAATGCGTCGCTGCATCATGCGGTCGACTACACGCCCTACGAAGGGATCGAGGTGACGGGCTGGCCGCGTCATTGCCTGTCGCGCGGCGAGCTGCTCGTCGAGGATGGCCGCCTGCTCGCGGCCGAGCCGGGGCGCGGGCAGTTCGTGCCGGCCGGCAAGCCGTGCCTCGATTGACGTCCATCGATGTGAGCGCCCGTTCCACGCGGCAGGCGCGGTTTAAGCAGGAGCAAGGATGAGTATTTCCAACGCAATGCGCGGCATCGCGGCTGCAGCGATCGTCGCCGGTTCATGCGGCGGGCCGGCGCTGGCCGCCGGCGGCGCGCCGCAGGACATGCCGAGCGTCGTACCCGAATCGGCCGGCGTCGATTCGGCGCCGCTCGTGCGGCTGTCCGAATGGCTGCGCCGCGACCGGATGGACGTGCGCAGCCTCGTCGTCGTGAAGGACGGCAAGATCGTGTTCGAGCGCTACGGCGACGGCCTCACGCGCGATCACAACTACGAGCTGTATTCGGTGACGAAGACGATCACCGCGCTGCTCGCCGGCATCCTCGACGGCGAGGGCAAGCTCGCCCCGTCGACGAAGGTCACGCCGCTGATCGCGGCCGCGCGGCCCGATCTCGCGAGCGAACTCGCGGACAAGCGGGACATCGAGCTGCGCCACCTGATGTCGATGTCGAGCGGGCTGCGCTACACGACGCGCGAAGGCACCGATCCGCTGTACTACGAAGCGCCCGACCGGCTGAAAGTCGCGGTGACGAGCCGCGCGGCGCAGCCGCCCGGCACGCAGTTCGACTACATCGACGTGAACCCGGTGCTGGTCGGCACAGCGGTGTCGATCGCCGCGCGCGAGCGCGAGGACGCGTTCGCGCGCTCGCGGCTGTTCGAGCCGCTCGGCTTCGCGCACTACCGCTGGAGTGGCGCCGACGGCACCGGCGCGGTGGCGGGCGGCTGGGGCCTGCGGCTGCGTGCGGTCGACATGGCCAAGATCGGCATGCTGCTGCTCGACAACGGCCGCTGGAACGGCAAGCAGATCGTGCCGGCCGGCTGGATCCGGCAGATGACGACGCCGTCGCCGGCCGCGGCCGATTACGGCTACTACTGCTGGATCAGTCACGTCGTCGAACACGGCACGCCGGAATTCGGCGCAATGGGCTTCAAGGGGCAGTTCATCACGGTGCTGCCCGCGCAGCGTGCTGTCGTTGTCATGACGAGCCTGCTGCCGACCGACGGCGGCTTGCGCGACGCAACCTACCTGAACCTGTATCGACGGATGGTGAACGACTACATCCTGCCCGCACTGACGCCGGCGCAGCCGCCGGTCGAGCGCGCGGAAACGACGCAGGCGCTGCGCGACGAGCTGGCGCGCAGCCGCGAGACGAAGGGCGTGCCCGGCACGGCCACCGCATTCAACGATGCACCGGAGATTTGATAAGGATGACGAATATGATCGCCAATCCGGACGCATGGCCCGATTCTCGGCGGCCCACATCGCGTGCCGGGCCTTTCATGCGCCGGCTGCTCGCGCGGCTTGCGACGCTGCTGATCGGCAGCGGTGCGCTCGCGCCGGTGCCGACGATGTCGGCGGCGCATGCGGCCGATGCACTGCCGCCGCTGCATGAAACCGGTATCGAAGCCGCTGTGCCGGAGGACGCCGGCGTCGATTCGCGCAAGCTCGTCGAGCTGTCGCATTGGATCCGCGAGCAGAAGCTCGACGTCTACAGCCTGCTCGTCGTGAAGGACGGCAAGCTGATCTTCGAGCGCTACGGTGCGAACGCGTCGCGCGATTCGACCTACGAGCTGTACTCGGTGACGAAGGCCGTGACGTCGCTCGTCGCGGGCATCCTGGTCGATCAGGGCGCCGTGCATCTCGACGAGCCGGTGGCCGCGCGGCTCGCCGCGTGGCGCCCCGACCTCGGCGGCGCGCTCGCGGACAAGCGAGGCATCGAGCTGAAGCACGTGCTGTCGATGTCGAGCGGACTGCATTACGACTTCAGCCCGAAGGACGATCCGATCTACTACACCGCGCCCGACCGGTTGAAGCTTGCTGTCTCGGCCGCGCCGAAGGTCGCGCCCGGCACCGCGTTCGAATACACCGACGTGAACCCGATCCTCGCGTCGGCGATGTTGAGCGCGGCGGCCGGCGAACCCGTCGAGCGCTATGCGCAGGCGCGTCTGTTCGCCCCGCTCGACATGAAGCGCGCGACATGGGAGCGCGCGGATCGCACAGGGCTCGTGTCGGCCGGCTGGGGGCTGCGGCTGCGCGCGGTCGACATGGCGAAGATCGGCATGCTCGTGCTCGACGGTGGGCGCTGGCAGGGGCGGCAGGTGGTGCCGCAGGCGTGGATCGCGCAGATGACGTCGCCGCGTGTGTCGGCGCATTTCGGCTACTACTGGTGGATCAACAACATCGTCGAGAGCGAGCCCGAATTCGACGCGATGGGCTTCAAGGGGCAATTCATCACGGTGCTGCCGAAGCGCAACACGGTGATCGTGATGACGGGCGTGCTGCCGATTGACGGTGGCCTGCGCGATGCGGAGAACGTGAAGCTGTTCCGCCGGATGGTGAACGGCTATATCCTGCCGGCGCTCGATGGCGGGCGTGCGTCGGGGCCGGGCTCGGGCGGCGCCGATACGCGTGCGGCGCTGCGCGACGAGCTTGAAGTGAGTGCGCGCTCCGCAGGCGTGCCCGGCACGCAGGTCGATCCGACGGATCTGCCGAAGTAGCCATGGCGATACGTGTGAGGCGCAGCGTGTGGAGCCGGAAGCGCGTGCGCGCGCCGACTGATCTGCGGAAGTCGCGCCGGGCGTGCGTCCGGCCGCGCTGCTGCGGGCGGGCCGGACACGCGATGCATCACATCACGCCAGTTCCCCCAGGCACGCATCGAACTGCGCGACCAGCCGATCGACGTCCTCGGCGGTAGTCTGCGGACACACGAGCATCATGTTGTGGAACGGCGTGATCAGCACGCCGCGATTCAGCAGGTACAGGTGCACGATGTGCTCGAGTTCGCTGTCGAGTTGCGCGCCGGCGATCGTGCCGTTGCGCGGCGGCACGGGTGCGAACTGGAACTCGGTGCGCGCGCCGATACGCGTCACGCACCACGGCAGCCCGTGTTTCGCGATCGCCTGCTCGAGCCCCGTCGCCAGCCGCGCGGCGAGTTCGAACATGTGCGCATACGCGGCGTCGGTCGCGACTTCGGCCAGCGTCGCGCGCATCGCATGCATCGCGAGCATGTTCGCGGTGAGCGTCGTGCCGATGCCCGAATGGCCGGGCGGCGCGTTCAGCTTCGCCTGCTTCGCGCGTTCCGCGAATTCGGCGCTGAAACCGTACACCGCGCACGGCACGCCGCCCGCGATCGGCTTGCCGACCACCAGCATGTCCGCGTCGAGATCGTGCGCGACCGCGTAGCCGCCCGGGCCGCTGCTGATCGTGTGCGTCTCGTCGATCACGAGCAGCGTGCCGTAGCGGCGCGTCAGTTCGCGCGCGGCCGCCCAGAAGCCCGGGTCGGGCAGCACCATCCCGATGTTCGTCATCGCGGGCTCGGCGAGTACGCATGCCACGTCGCCATCCTTCAATGCGGCTTCGAGCGCGGCCAGGTCGTTGAATTCGACGACGCGCGTGTTGGCGAGCAGGTCGTAGGCTTGCCCGAGCAGGCTGTCGCGCTGCACCGGGCGGCCGTCGACGAGATCGACGAATACGTCGTCGACCGTGCCGTGATAACAGCCGTTGAACACGACGATCGTGTTGCGGCCGGTGGCCGCGCGTGCCCAGCGCAGCACGAAGCGGTTCGCGTCGCTCGCGCTCAATGCGAACTGCCAGATCGGCAGCTTGAAGCGGCGCGCGAGTTCGCGCGACACCCATGCGGCGTCTTCGCTCGGCAGCATCGTCGTGTAGCCGCGCGTCGCCTGTTCGACGAGCGCACGCGCGACAGGTTCGGGCGCGTGGCCGAACATCGCGCCCGTATCGCCGAGGCAGAAATCCACGTAGCGATGGCCGTCGACGTCGGTGAACGTTGCGCCGCGCGCCTCCTTCACATACAGCGAGAACGGTGTCGACCAGTCCTGCATCCAGTGCAACGGCACGCCGAACAGCAAGTGCTCGGATGCTTCCGCGGACAGGGCGCGGGAGACCGGCATGGCTTCGGTGAACGCTTGGCGCTCGCGATCGAACAGCGCGCGGGCGCGGATGAGGTCGACTCCGTGGCGGGAAGGCAAAGGCAGCTCCTGGGCTGTGAAGAAGGAGAAACGATAGCGCGGCCGGCAGGGGGCTGAACAGAGGCGGAATTACCGAGGCGAGTGGGGCGCGCGAATATCCGCTGCGGCTGTCGACCGGTCGCGACGACATGGCCGACGCAAGGGGCGTGCTGACGGGCAAGACAGGCGACGCGGAAATCGTATCCGGCGCCGCTCGCACGATCATGCTGGTCAAGCCCGGGCACGACGGTTTTGACGGCTACGACGAAACCCGCAACTTGAAAGTCAGCGCCCATGTGCCGGTCGTCAGCGGGGCGACCTCGACCAACGGGAGTGATCACGGCGATCTGGTGCTGGCGTTCGAACCGGCTGCTTCGGCTGGGCGCGAGCCGGCGACGGGTGCGGTAGCGGCTGCCGGCGAGTAGGTCGTTGCCCCGGCGGACGGTGTCGGCCGGGGCATTTCAGTTGAAGTTTTTGCGCATAAACATACGACAACGTATTTCTAACAGCGCATTCGACGATGTGAGTGGGCACACACATTCAGCAGAGTGGTTCGGTAAAAACGGGGTAAGCGACAAATGCGTGTCCTGTTTTGATCGCATTTAGACTGTGCGTCGTGATGCGATGACGTATCACTAGTGATCTGCCGCCGGACGTGTCGATACCCCATGCACTGAACAACGGCACGCCGCCTGTGCCGGCCGTGCAGCCGATTTCCGGCGAGACGATCAGCGACTGCGACTTCGGCACGCCGGTCGCGTCGGGTACGCCGACGGTCACATCGCCGGCCGATCCATGCGTTCAACGTGAGCGCGCTGACGCTGACGAACGTGACGATCGCCGGGCAGGCCGTCAATACGACGATCACCGACAAACGGTGACGTGATGTGAGATGAAGGTGAAGGGCGTTCGCGTGCCGCGGTCGATGCACGCGAACGCGAACCTGATTGAACGCGTCAAGCCAGCGTCTTGACCATGTGGTGTTCGTCGTAGAACCGCCCGTCGACGAACAGCGAGCGCGGTTCCGTGCCGAACCGGACGAACCCCTGCGACGCATATAGCCGCTCCGCGGTGCCGTTGATCTCGTTTACGCACAGCATCAGTTGCTTGCACTGCCACGCCTGTGCCGCATGCGCGGTCGCGCTTTCGAGCAGCGTCTGCGCGATGCCCTGCCCGCGATACGCGGGATCGACGAACACGCCCCAGATCGTCGCCTTGTGCGCGATCTTCGCGCGCGCATCGCGGCGCACGCCGGTGATGCCGACGAGCGTATCGCCGTCGAATGCGCCGAACACGGCACGTTCGTGGGTTGGCGTGATGCGTATCGCGAATTCGTCGACCGGCACCTGCGATTCTTCGTCGGGTGTCGGCAGGAAAGACGTGGGCGCGGTGTCGACCGCACGCAGGCGAACGGTCTGGAAACGGGCGGCGTCGGCCGCGTCGAGCAGGCGAGTCGTGATCGTCATCGAGGGGATTCCGGTTGAGGGTCGTGCATGCCGGAGCGGGCCGCTATGGCCGCTATGACCGATAGGGCCGCGGAATGCATCGTACTAATCCTAATAGGAATCCGGATCGCGCGTGTCGGCGTTCCGCGTATCGCTCGCCGTGGCCGCGCCGTTGCGTTCAGATCGCGTCGCGCGGCCGCCGCGCGTCGCCGTCGACGCAGCACGCGAGCACCTCGGCATCGGTGTCGCCGAGGCTCAGGTACACGTGCCCGACAGCGCTGTCGAAGTACAGGCTGTCGCCGGCGCCGAGCCGGTACGCGTGGCCGTTCTCGAAGCGCAGTTCCAGCTCGCCGCTCAGCACGAACACGAACTCCTCGCCGCTGTGCCGGATGTAGTCCGCGAAGTCCGACAGCTTGCGCGCATGGATCCGCCCGCGCACGGGCACCATCCGTTTGCCGGTCAGGTCGTTCGCGAGCATCCCGTACGCATAGTTCGGCGTGTCGTAGACCATCTGCTGGCCGGCCGGCGTGAACGACGGCGTCATCGCGCCGGCGGGCGCGGGCCGGCCGAACATCGTGTCGAAGTCGAGCGCGAGCGCATGCGTGAGCGCCGCGAACTTGTCGTAGGTGAGCGCAATGTCGCCGCGCTCGGCCTTCGAAATCGTCGACACCGCGATACCGGAACGCTCGGACAGTTGCGCGAGCGTCAGGCCGCGTGACTTGCGCGCGTCGCGCAGCCGGGCGGTCGACGCGCGTCGGGCTCGGCATCGAGCGGGTGTGACGGCCAGGCGCGGGAGCGCGGGCGTTGATGCGGGTGAGCGATCGCGCGACGGGGCGTTGAGGGCGACGGTGTCGCGGCAATGTCGGCGGCGCGTCATGCGCGCCGCGCCGGCATGAAGGATGAGGATGGGGTGAAGCAGGTACGCCGTCGCGCCGAACCGGCCCCGACGTCAAACGCGCGACGATGCGCCCGATCAGGTCAGGCGCACCGCATCCGAATCAATACCGCGCCAGCTGGTTGCCGTTGATCTGCACGCGATCGCCCGGCCGGAGGTTGCCCGGCGATTGCACGTCGAACGAGCGCATCGTGCCGTCGCTGACCTGCACGTCGATCCGGTAGCTGCTCGGGCCTTGCGCGGCGCCCATCTGCTGGCCGATCTGGTTGCCGGCCACCGCACCGCCGAGCGCACCGATCACGGTCGCCGCATCGCGGCCGTGGCCGCGGCCGAACTGGTTGCCCACCAGGCCGCCGACCAGCGCACCGACGACGGTGCCGGCCACGCCCGACGGGCCGACCGAGCCGTTGACCGGCTGGATGTTCGAGACCGTGCCGTACTGCGTGCCGTAGCCGTTGCCGTATTGCTGCTGATTGCCGTACTGGTCATACGGCTGCGATCCGTATTGCTGCTGGTTGCCGTACTGGTCGTACGGTTGCGGCGCCTGGTTCGGATACGGCTGTTGCTGCTGCACGTAGCCCGGCTGCGAATACGCGGGCTGCGCGTAGCCGGGCGTCGCGTATTGCTGTTGCTGCGGATAGCCCGGCTGCGCGCCGTAGTAACCCGGCGCGACGCAGGCGGTCAGCGGAAGCGCCGCGACGGCGACGAGCGAGGCGAACAGAACGGTCTTCGTGGAAGGCATGCGCATCATGATGATTCCTGCATCGGCAACGGGTTCGCCGACGAATGCCAGGACGGGTGGCGAACTCGGCGTGAGTATAAGGAATGGCGGGTGGCGCGTCCGGTGCGGCCGGGTAACAACGTGTAAAGTCTGTTGCCGCGTAAATCGCCGCCCGGGCGGGGCGATCGCGCAATGCCCGGCGAGGGCGGCGGCGCCCGTTCGGCAACTGCGATGACGCGGATCGACGGCGGTCCGGCGGCTTATCCTGCGAGGCAGTCGGCCCCTCGATGCCGGCGCGCGAAACTTCGGCTTCGGCGACGTCACCCGACGGGCCATCGGCATGCGGGCCGTCGCCGACGAGATCGGACCCCGCAGCCGCACGTGGCTGGCACGGCGTTTGCGCCGCGCATCGCGAAATCGAATGCGCGGCATCGCGACATTTAATTGGCCTCTGCCGGCGCCGTCCGATATCGTGGCCGGATTCCCTGCCAACGCTCGCGCCGGGCCGGCTGCGGTTCCTTCCCCTGTCCGCGCCGGTGACGTGCCGCGACCGCCCCACATTCCGAGCCATGACCGATCGTATCTTCATCAACGCCGTCGATGCCGGCGGCCAGCCCATCAACCTCGTCGTCCGTGACGGCCGCTTTACCGCGATCGGCGCCGATCGTGCGGCCGCGCCCGGCGCGGAAACGATCGACCTCGACGGCCGCGTCGTGCTGCCCGGTTTCGTCGATGGTCATATCCACCTCGACAAGAGCTTCGTCGGCGATCGCTGGGTGCCGCACGAAACGGTCGGCACGCTGCGCGAGCGGCTCGCGGTCGAGAAGCGCCAGCTCGCGGCCGCGCCGCCGATCGTCGAACGCGCGAATGCGCTGATCGCGCAGGCCGCCGCGTTCGGCACGGTCGCGATGCGCAGCCACGTCGACGTCGATGCGACGACGGGCCTGTCGAACCTGCAGGCCGTGATGGCCGCGCGCGAGCAATGGCGCGGCATCGTCGATATCGAACTCGTCGCGTTCCCGCAGGCCGGCGTCGTCACGTGCCCCGGCACCGCGGAGATCCTCGACGCAGCGGTGCGCGAGGGCGCGGACGTGGTCGGCGGGATCGACCCGACGACACTCGACGGCGACGCGGACGGCCAGCTCGACATCGTGTTCGGCATCGCCGAGAAGCGCGGCGCGAAGATCGACATCCACCTGCACGAGCCGGGCGAGACGGGCATCGCGCAACTGCTGCGGATCGCGGCGCGCACGCGCGCGGCGGGGCTCGGCGGGCGCGTGAACGTGAGCCATGCGTACGCGCTCGGCCAGGTGAGCGACGACGACGTGCGGCGCACCGCGGCGGCACTGGCCGAAGCCGGCGTATCGATCCTGACGAATGCGCCGGGCGACTGCGCGTTTCCGCCGGTACAGCCGCTGCGCGACGCGGGCGTGCAGGTGATCGCGGGCAACGACAACATCCGCGACGCATGGTGGCCCTACGGCAACGGCGACATGCTGCAGCGCGCGATGATGGTCGGCTATCGGTCGGGCTTCTACACCGACGAAGCGCTCGGCATCGCGCTGGACATGGCGACGCATGCCGGCGCACGCGTGATCGGCAAGGAGAACTATGGAATCGCTGTCGGCTGCGACGCGACGTTCGTCGCAGTACGTGCGCCGAATGCGGCGGCGGCCGTCGCGGGCGTGCCGGCCGAGCGCTGGGTGTTCCGCCGCGGCGAAAGCGACACGGACGCGCCGTTCGCCCCTGCGCTGCGCTTCACGCGCTGACCGACCTGGCCGGCGGCACGGCACGCGCCGTGCCGCGTTGCACTGACCGCACTGACCGCACTGACTGCACTGACTGACCACACCGGAACCGACATGACGAACCTGCTGATCCGCAACGTCCGCCCGAGCGCCGACGCCGCGCTCGACATCCTGATCGAAGGCGATCGCATCGCGCGTATCGGCCCGTCGCTCGACGCACCCGCCGGCTGCGCGATCGAGGACGGCGCGGGGGCGCTCGCGCTGCCCGGCCTCGTCGAAGGCCATACACACCTCGACAAGACGCACTGGGGGATGCCGTGGTATCGCAACCAGGTCGGCCCGCGCCTCGTCGACCGGATCGAGAACGAGCGCCACTATCGCGCGACGAGCGGCCACGACGCCGGCGTCGCGTCGCTCGCGCTGGCGCGTGCATTTCTCGCGGCCGGCACGACGCGTATCCGCACCCACGTCGACATCGATACCGAAGCCGGGCTGCGGCATCTGCACGGCGTGCTCGCGACACGCGAGACGCTGCGCGGACAGGTTGAAATCCAGATCGTCGCGTTTCCTCAATCGGGCGTGCTCAAGCGGCCGGGCACCGACGCACTGCTGTCCGACGCGCTCGCCGCCGGCGCCGATCTGCTCGGCGGGCTCGACCCGTGCGCGATCGAAGGCGATCCGGTCGAGGCGGTGGACGTGCTGTTCGCGATCGCCGAACGCCATGGCCGCGGGCTCGACCTCCACCTGCACGAGCGCGGCTCGATGGGCGCGTATTCGCTCGACCTGATCCTGCAGCGCACGGCGGCACACGGCATGCAGGGCAAGGTGACGATCAGCCACGGGTTCTGTCTGGGCGATATCGCCGAACGCGAGCGCGATGCGCTGCTTGCCCGGATGGCGGAACTCGGCGTCGGGCTCGTCACGACCGCGCCGGCGGCGGTGCCCGTGCCGCCGGTGGCCGCGTGCCGTGCGGCGGGCGTGACGGTCATCGGCGGCAACGACGGCGTGCGCGATACGTGGACGCCGTACGGGTCGCCCGACATGCTCGAACGCGCGATGCTGATCGGCATGCGCAACGATTTCCGCCGCGACGACGCGCTCGAGGTCGCGCTCGACTGCGTGACGCACGGCGCGGCGCGCGGTTGCGGCTTCGACGGTTACGGGCTGCAGCCGGGCAGCCGCGCGGACGTCGTGCTGGTCGACGCGCTGACGTTCGCCGAGGCCGTCGTCGCACGGCCGGTGCGGCGGCTCGTCGTGTCGTCGGGGAAGATCGTGGCGCGTAACGGCGCGCTGGTCTGAGTGAAACCCGGGTGAAGCATCGCCCCGGTATGATCCGGTTTTCAGCCGGATTTCCCGGGAGAAGACGATGCGACGCACGACCGCGGCACGGGCCGCACGATGGATGGCGGCGGCCCTGTTCGCCGTGAGCGCCGCGCATGCGGCGGCGGCCGGGCCGACGGACGCGCGAACGGACGCGCAGCAGGAAGCGAACCGGCGCACGGTGCTCGCGTTCTATGAAAAAGGCCTGAACGAGAAGGATGCCGACGCCGCACTCGCGTATGTCGGCGATCGTTACGTGCAGCACAACCCGAACGCGGCCGACGGCCGCGACGGCTTCCGCCAATTCGTCGCGTTCCTGCGCGACAGGTATCCGCGGTCGCACAGCGAGATCAAGCGCTCGTTCGTCGACGGCGACTACGTGATCCTGCACGTGCACGCGGTGCGCGAACCCGGCACGCGCGGCAGCGCGATCATGGACATCTTCCGGCTCGAGAACGGCAAGATCGTCGAGCACTGGGACGTCAATCAACCCGTGCCCGAGCAGGCCGCGAACGGGAACACGATGTTCTGACGGGGATCGGGTGCGCGGACGTGCCGACGCGCGCGCGAGCGCGTCGCATCGGCCGTGCCGGCGGCGTCGCGGCGTCCGCTCGCTTGCCGCATCCGGCGTTCTCTTTCCTACTGCTCCTCGTGCTCCAGCATGGTTGCGAGCGCCTTCGTCAGTTCGCTGACCATCGGGTCGGCCGTCGGCCGATGCAGGATCGCGATGTCCATGTGTTCGATCGGCGCGAAACCCTGCTTCGCGGTCAGCACGACGTGCTCGTCCGTCACCACGCGCGCGGGCAGCACGCTGATGCCGAGCCCGTCGGCGACGGCGGCCTGGATGCCGCTCAGGCTCGACGTCGTGAAGCTGATCCGCCAGCGGCGGCCGCGTTCCTCGATCGCCTTGATCATGTCGTCGCGATAGAGCCCGCGCGGCGGAAACACGACGATCGGCACCGGGTCGAGATCGATCGACGGATGCGCGGCGCTGTCGATCCAGCGCAGCTTCTCGGGCCAGCGCACGACGGCCTCGCGGCTGTCGCGGCGCTGCTTGATCAGTACGAGGTCGAGTTCGCCGCGGTCGTATGCGGCGCTGATGTCGCGGCTCAGCCCGCACATCACCTCGAGCTTCACTTGCGGATGCTCGCGCTTGAATGCCGCGAGCGCATGCGTCGTGCGGCCCGCCGCGAAATCGTCGGGCACGCCGAGCCGGATCGTCAGCGCGACCGTCGCACCCGACAGCGCTTCCAGCATCTCGTCGTTCAACGCGAGCATGCGCCGCGCATAGCTGAGCACCGTCACGCCCGCGTCGGTCGGCCGCACGTCGCGCGTGCCGCGGTCGAGCAGGCGATGCCCGGCGATTTCCTCGAGCCGGCGCACCTTCTGGCTGACCGTCGACTGCGTCGAGTGCAGGCGCGCGGACGCCGTCGTGAAGCTGCCGCAGTCGGCGACCATCACGAGCGCGCGCAGCAGGTCGATGTCGAACAGGGGTCTATTCATTTCTGCACTTCTGTGGATTCGGGCATTTCATTTTCAAATGCGTGCGACGACTTTTAACATGGCCGGATGCCGTGGGCAATCGCGGTTTCGCCGGACCCGGCAGGGCGTCGGGTGGCGTCGCGGGGGCGCCTGACGGATCGAATCGACCGGGCATCGGCGTGCGCCGCACGCAAGGCGGACGCCGGGTGTTTTTCAAACGGATCGCGATCATCGGCCCGTTTGTCGACATCCTTGCTGACGCGATGGCCGTGGCGCAGCATGAGAACCGTGCCTCCACCGAACGTCTCAGACCGGATTCGACGTGCCGTGCTTGCGTATCTGGTCAACCAGCGTCACCGCGTGACGAGAAAGGCCTTGCCACGGGCCGTCGGCAACGCGATTGGTGCAGTCATGCCCATACCTCCCGATACAGGTGAAGATCCTTCGACCATGCCGCCAGGTTTTTCCAGATGGTCCGAAGCGGAGTGCCCGAGCGCTCCGCAGCCTCCTCGGCTGCTTTCACCACAACAGGTAACGGCACTTCGTCGAGGATGACGGAGAACTGCGATTCGTATCCTTCCGGAATGTGTCCGGTGATCAACGCGTCGGCCAGCAAGCGTTCGGTCAATTCGCCCTTGTAGCTGACGTTCGCGCTCACAACGGCCTTGTAAAGGCCGTTGTGAGCCTGTCGCGGCAATGCCAGGAGTTCGATGCCGAGCACGCTGAGCAACGGGATCAGCTTGTTGATGCCGAGATCCTTGACCTTGCCGGCTTCGAGCTGGTTGACGGTGAACCGGGACAGTCCGGCGAGCTTGGCAAGCTGGGCCTGTGTGAGATCGAGTTCCGCCCTCCGTTTCGCAACGGCCTGACCGATTTCGTAGAGTTGCACGTTGACCTCCCGGCGCAGGTTCGATGCGCGTGAATGCAAAGTATGTCTTACATGCAGGGGTGGCCAAGTGTCTCCGAGCATTGTCTTTTGCGGTATAGGACGCGTCGTCGATGCCGCCGGAGCGGAATCGGGTGATGCCTGTATAGACATCATTATTTCACGGAAATCCGGAAAAATGCGCCCTGTGGCGGGCGCGCGTCTCCTAGGGTAAACACCCGAAAATCTCGTAAATCCACGCGATGTGCATGTGTTTAGGGCGTCATTTCCGGCCTCTCGCAGTCTCCTGACCTTAATCCGCGCATTCTGCCTTCCCCCTGCTTGCGCTCGAAATTTGAGCGGTCTAGACTGCATCGCAGTTTCATCGAAGTCCCAGTCTTTCGCGCACCGCGCCGGGCGTTCCGGCGCAACGCCCCCCACCGGACGCCGGCGCTTGCGCGCCGCGTCGAGACCATCAAGGACACGCCATGAACCGCACTGCAAAGCTTCTCGTTACCGCGCTGGCGTTCGCGCCGCTCGTGTCGTTCGCGCAGGACACGTCGACGATCCGCTGGGGCATCGACCCCACGTATCCGCCGTTCGAGGCGAAGCAGCCCGACGGCTCGCTCGCCGGCTTCGACATCGACCTGCGCAATGCGATCTGCGAGCAGTTGCGTGCGAAGTGCGTCTGGGTCGAGCAGGGCTTCGACGGGATGATTCCGGCGCTGCGCGCGCGCAAGTTCGACGTGATCATGTCCGCGATGACGGCCACCGACGAGCGGCTCAAGCAGATCGACTTCTCGAACAAGCTGTATGCGTCGCCGGGCGCGCTCGTCGCGCCGGTCGGCTCGAAGCTGCTGCCGACCGCCGCGTCGCTCGCGGGCAAGCGCGTCGGGATCGACCAGGGCACGACGCAGGAGGCGTACGCGAAGGCCGAATGGGCGACCAGGGGCGTGACGATCGTCTCGTACCAGAACCAGGACCAGGTGTACCAGGATCTCGTCAACGGCCGCCTCGACGCGACCTTCCAGGACAAGACGCAGGCCGGCTATTCGTTCCTGAAGACGCCGCGCGGCAAGGGCTATGCGTTCGCGGGTCCTGACGTGACCGACGTGCGGATCACCGGCTACGGCGTCGCGATGGGCGTGCGCAAGGGCGACGACGCGATGAAGAAGCGGCTGAACGACGCGATCGTCGCGATCCGCGCGAACGGTACGTACCAGAAGATCGCCGCGAAATATTTCGACTTCGACATCTACGGTGCGAAGCAGCAGCTGACTTCGGCGCCGTGATTCGGTGACTCCGCAATTCATTCAATCGACAGGCACACCATGACGAGTATCGAGGATCGCGTCGCGCAAGCCGTGACGCCCGAACTGATCGCCGCGTTCCGCGAGGAAGGTGCGGTCTGCATCAAGGGCATCTTCTCGCCCGACGAGGTCGCCGCGCTGCGCGCCGGCATCGACGCGAATCTCGCGCAGCCGAGCGCGCGCGCGAAAGTCGCGAGCCGGCCCGACGATCCGGGCTGGTTCTTCGAGGATTTCTGCAATTGGCAGCACAACGACGCGTATCGCGACTTCATCGTGCGCTCGCCCGCGCCGTCGGTGGCCGCCGCGCTGATGGGCACGGAGAACGTGCGGCTCCATCACGACCACCTGCTCGTGAAGGAGCCCGGCACGCGGCAGCGCACGCCGTGGCACCAGGACCAGCCGTACTACAACATCGAGGGCGACGACAACGTCAGCATGTGGATTCCGGTCGATCCGGTGCCGCTCGAATCGACGCTGGAATTCGTCGCGGGCTCGCATCGCGGGCCGTGGCTGATGCCGCGCACGTTCATGGACAAGGAAGCGAAGTGGTTTCCGGAAGGCAGCCTCGCGGACCTGCCCGACATCGAAGGCGACCGCGCGGCCTTCCCGATCCGCCATTGGGCGCTCGAGCCCGGCGACATGGTGTGCTTCCGGATGCTCACGCTGCACGCGTCGGGCGGTACGCAGAACCGTCGGCGCGCGTTCTCGATCCGCTTCGTCGGCGACGATGTCCGTCACGCGCCGCGCCGCTGGAAGACGTCGCCCGATTTCCCCGGGCTCGCGGAGCAACTGCCCGATGGCGCGCCGCTCGACCACCCGCTGTTTCCGGTCGTGTGGTCGCGTGGCGCGGGGCAGGCCGGCGCGCTTTGACGCCGGCGGGCCTGCATGAACGACGCGGCGGCCGTTTTCTGACGAAACGGCCGCCGCGCGCTTTTGTGCGGGCCGGTGTTTGACGAAGGGTGTGTGACGAAGGATCAGGTCGGGTGGCGCCCGGCGCCCGGCTTGAAGCGCGAGCCGAGCCGGTAGCGGTTGCCCGGATGCAGGAAGTGCACGAACGTGACGGGCAGCCCGTTCGTCCAGGTGCGGCGCGTGAGCGTGAGGCACGGCTCGTCGGCGCGCATGTCGAGCAGCCGCGCCTGTTCGCCGGTCGGCAGCGACGCATCGACCACGTGCTCGATTTCCAGTTCGTAGTGCGACACGTTGTTGTACAGGTACTCGGACGGCGGCTCGACCTGGAAATCCTGGTCGATGAAACCGGGCGCGGCGGCCGGGTTCACGTAGCGATCCTCGAGCTGGATCGGGCGGCCGTTTTCCTCGTGCACGCACACCACGTGAAAAACCGGCGTATTGACCGGCAGGCCGAACGCGGCCGCGACGTCGAACGACGCGGGCTCGCTCGACTGGCTCAGCACGCGGCAGCGGTATTCGTGCCCGCGCGCGCGGATTTCGTCGCGGATGTGCGCGATCATCAGCAGGTTCGACTGCGGCTTCACCTCGGCGACGAACGTGCCGACGCCCGCGATGCGCTTCAGCACGCCTTCCTCGGTCAGCTCGCGCAGCGCGCGGTTGACCGTCATGCGTGCGACGCCGAACTGCGCGGCGAGATCGAGCTCGGACGGAATGCGGTCGCCGGGGCGCCAGTCGCCCGAGTCGACGTTCTGGCGAACGAGCGTCTTGATCTGCTGGAACGGTGCGGTGGCCTTCGTGACCATCGGGGATCCTTGCGCGAAGAGGTGGCGAGGCTAGTCGTCGTGACTGACGATGACCAGGATCTCCGCCTGCGCGGCGCCGAGGCTGCGCGTGCGGTGCGGGATGAGTGCGTTGAAATAGACTGAATCGCCGGTCTTGAGTTGCACCGTCTCGTTCGGGAATTCGATTTCGACGCGCCCCTTGTGCACGAACAGGAATTCCTCGCCTTCGTGCTCGCGGAACGTCGATGCGACGAATTCGTGCGGCGGATGCACGACGAACGGCAGCATCTTCTTCGGCGCGACGCCGGCCGCGATGCTCTCGAAGCGGTGTGCGTGGCTGTCGGCCGCCGCGCCCATCGCCGTGCGCTCGCCGGCGCGCGTGACCGTGATCAGCTCGCGGTTGCGGCTTTCCGAGAACAACTGTTCGACATCGACATTCAGTGCCTTCGACAGCTTCAGCGCGACCGCGATCGACGGCACGCTCAGGCCGCGCTCGACTTTCGACAGGTAGCTCTTGGTGAGGCCCGTCTCGTCGGCCAGCACATCGAGCGTCCAGCCCTTCTGTTTTCTGAGCAGCTTCAGGCGAATCGTCATGGGGCGCCAGGTGTCCTTCGAAAAACCGATTGTAACGCATGACACAAAGTGTCCTGTGGTGTATCGTGTGTCACGTATTCCCGGGAAAGCGGCGCGGACGGCGCGACCGACCCGGTCCATTCAGGAGGTGAACATGGCGGAAACGCTGAATCTGACGAAGGAGGCGCTGGTCGCCCTGGCGGAGCGGCGTCTCGACAACGAGGTGGGCGACAGCGGCTGGTCCGCGCGGCAGAAGCTCGCGCTCACGTGCCGGATCCTGTTCGACGCCGGCCACGATTCCGGCCTGGCCGGGCAGATCACCTGCCGCGCGGGCGACGCCGGCACGTACTACACGCAGCGGCTCGGGCTCGGTTTCGACGAGATCTCGGCCGCGAACCTGCTGCGCGTGAACGAGGATCTCGACGTCGTCGACGGCGAAGGCATCCCGAATCCGGCCAACCGGTTCCATACGTGGATCTATCGCGAGCGCCCGGACGTGAACTGCATCATCCATACGCATCCGGCGCATGTCGCGGCGCTGTCGATGCTCGAGCAGCCGCTCGTCGTGTCGCACATGGATACCTGCCCGCTGTACGACGATTGCGCGTTCCTGAAGGACTGGCCCGGCGTGCCGGTCGGCAACGAGGAGGGCGAGATCATCTCGAAGGCGCTCGGCAGCAAGCGCGCGATCCTGCTGTCGCATCACGGCCAGCTCGTGGTCGGCAAGACGATCGAGGAAGCGTGCATCCTCGCGCTGCTGATCGAGCGGGCCGCGAAGCTGCAACTGCTCGCGATGGCGGCCGGCGAGATCAGGCCGGTGCCGCCGGCGCTGGCGCGCGAAGCGCACGACTGGATTTCGAAGCCGAAGCGCGACGCGGTGACTTTCGACTACTACGCGCGCAGGGCATTGCGCACGCATCGGGACTGCGTCGCGTGAGCGGGCGATTCGCCGCCGCCGTGCCCGACCATCACTGAGGATTACTATCGTGTCCATCCTGCTGAAAGGCATCATTGCCTACCCGGTTACACCGTTCTCCGCCGACGGCGGCGTCGACCTCACGGCGCTCGACGCGCTGATCGAGCGCCTGATTGCCGACGGCGTCCACGCGATCGCGCCGCTGGGCAGTACCGGCGAGAGCGCGTACCTGTCCGACGCCGAATGGGAGGCGGTCGCCACCGCGTCGATCCGCGCGGTGCGCCGGCGCGTGCCGACCGTCGTCGGCATTTCCGATCTCACCACGGCGGGCGCGGTGCGCCGCGCGCGCTTCGCCGAGCAGGCCGGCGCCGATGCGGTGATGGTGCTGCCGGTGTCGTACTGGAAGCTCGGTCACGACGAGATCGTCGCGCACTATCGCGCGATCGGCGCCGCCATCGGCATCCCGATCATGCTGTACAACAACCCCGCGACGAGCGGCGTCGACATGTCGCCCGACCTGATCGCGACGATCTGCCGGACCGTCGACAACGTGACGATGGTGAAGGAGAGCACGGGCGACATCGGGCGGATGCACCGTCTCGCGCAACTGAGCGACGGCGCGATTCCGTTCTACAACGGCAGCAACCCGATGGCGCTCGCCGCGCTCGCGGCCGGCGCGGCCGGATGGTGCACGGCCGCGCCGAACCTGAATGCGGCGTTGCCGCTGGCGCTGTTCGACGCGATGCGCGCGGGCGACCTGGCGCGCGCCCGGGCGGTCTTTCAGGCGCAGCTGCCGCTGCTGCAGTTCATCGTCAACGGTGGCTTGCCGGTGACCGTGAAGGCCGGGCTGCGCCTGTGCGGCTTCGATGCCGGCGAACCGAGGAAACCGCTGATGCCGCTCGGCGACGCGCGCACGCGCGAACTCGAACGCCTGCTCGCGGCATTGCCTGACGGTGTGACGACATGAGCGACGCGGCACGGCCGGCGATCTCGGCCCCTATCGGCGCGGTGCGGATCGGCGCGAGCCGGCCGCTGGCGGGCACGCCGCACGCCAGCGCGATCGACAAGCAGCCGGTCGGATCGCGCTTGTGGCTGGGCGCGCTCGGCTTTGCCGGCGACGAGCAGGCCGATGCGCGGCATCACGGCGGCCCCGACAAGGCGGTGCACCACTATGCGCACGATCACTACGCATGGTGGGCCGCGCAGATCGGCGCACGCGACGTGCTCGCGCAACCGGGTGCGTTCGGCGAGAACCTGTCGACGCACGGCGTGACCGAGCACGACGTGTGTCTCGGCGACGAGTTCACGCTCGGCGGCGCCGTGCTTCAGGTGTCGCAGTCGCGGCAGCCGTGCTGGAAGCTCAACGCGCGCTTCGATCATCCGCGGATGGCCGCGCTCGTGCAGCAAAGCGGCCGGACCGGCTGGTATTACCGCGTGCTGCAGGCGGGCTGGGTGGCGCCGGGCGACGTGCTGGCGCTGCAGCGGCGCGCCTATCCGCAATGGACGCTGTCGGCGGTGCTCGACGTGCTGTACCGGCGCACGCTCGACATGGCCGCGCTCGACGCGCTGTGCGAGGTCCCGATACTGCCGGCCGGCTGGCGCAAGCTGCTCGACAGGCGCCGGGCGGAGCGGCAGGTCGAAGACTGGACGAAGCGGCTCGAAGGACGTTGACGTCCGGCGTGGCTCAGTGGCTCGGCAGCTCGCGCACGTCGGCGGTCGGTACCGAGCCGAACGCATCGCTCAGCGCATAGCCGATCAACTGCCGCGCGGCCGCCTCGGGCGTCGCGAGCGCGCCGCTCGACTTCAACTGGTCGAATTTCTCGCGCATCGGGAAGTTGTCTTCGCTGGTCGAGCGGATCGTTGCCTGCATGCCCGTGTCGACGACGCCCGGCGCGACGCTGCAGACCCGCAACGCGCGGTTCGCGTCGAGCGCGACCGCGCGCGCATGGTGATCGAGCGCGGCCTTGGTCGCGCAGTAGACGCTCCAGCCCGCGTACGCGTTGCGCGCCGCGCCGCTCGACACGTGCAGGATCCGGCATTCGGTCGTGGCCGATGCCGCTTGCGCGAGCGCGGCCGACAGCATCAGCGGCGCCGCGACGTTCACGCCGACCGCGCGTGCGACGATCGCAGGATCCTGCGCGGCGAGCGGGCCGATCGGATCGACGATGCCCGCGTTGTTGAACAGCAGCACGATCGACGCGCCGTCGACGAAGCGGCGCAGCGTGTCGCCGGCCAGCCAGGTCGCGACGGCCGGCGTGTCCGACAGGTCGAGTTCGATTTCGGTGAATCGGTCGCCGGCTTGCGACGCAAGCGTCGGATGACGGCTGCGCGACACGCCCAGCACGGCGATGCCTTCCAGCAGCAGCTGTTCGGCGAGCGACGCGCCGAGGCCGCGCGTGTGTCCGGTGACGATGGCGCGCACGTGCGGTGCGGAAGAGGATGCGGTCATGGCGGTGAGCGGGTCGAAGGGGTGAATGGATGAACGGATGAGCGGCGTCGACGGACGACGCGCATGCACGGCGGCATGGCGTGCGGGACGGGCGATGCGTGGTGATGCGTGCGAAAACGCTCGCGCCGCGCCGCGGACGTCGGGGTGACGCATATCGTAGCGCCGGCATGCGTGTCGCGCAAACGCCGCCGCGTGCGAGGCGGCGGAATCGCCGGCACGGCGCGCATCCGTCGCCGCGCGGCACCGGCCGGCGGGCAGGGCGGACGAAAGCCGGCTGCGGCAAGTGCGCGCGGCGGTTGGTGAGTGGCGCCGGGCCGAGCGACGCGAGCTATCATATGGCTCGCCCGTGCGCGATGCCGGACGGGCCGCGACTGTTTCCCTTCACCTGCTGCACGCTGCGACGCCACTCATGACCACCACGCCGGATACGCCCACGCCACGCGCCCTTCGCGAACTCACGCCCCTCGAGGCCCGCATTCTCGGTGTGCTCGTCGAGAAACAGCACACGGTGCCGGACACCTATCCGCTGTCGCTGAATGCGCTGACCGCGGGCTGCAACCAGAAAACCGCGCGCTCGCCGGTGATGAACGTCAGCGAGGACGAAGTCACGACCGCGCTCGACGGGCTGAAGCACCTGAGCCTCGTGATGGAAGGCAGCAGCAGCCGCGTGCCGCGTTTCGAGCACAACGCGAACCGCGTGCTCGGCATCCCGAGCCAGGCGATCGCGCTGCTGACGATCCTGCTGCTGCGCGGCCCGCAGACGGCCGCCGAGCTGCGCCTGAACAGCGCGCGCCTGCACGGTTTCGCGGATATCTCGTCGGTCGAGGCGTTCCTCGACGAACTCGCGGCGCGCGCGCAGCCGCTCGTCGTCCGGTTGCCGCGTGCGCCGGGCGCGCGCGAGAACCGCTGGATGCACCTGATGTGCGGCGAAGTGAACGTGGCCGACTTCGCGGGTGCGGATGCCGGCGGCGCGGATTCCGTGCCGCCTTCGGAATTCGAAGCGCTGAAGGCCGAACAGAAGCGCCTCGCGGATGAAGTGGCGCGACTGAATGCGCTGGTTCTGCGGATGGCCGGCGAGCTTGGCATCGACGTCGACGCACAAGGCGACGCGTCCTGACACGAGCGACTGCGGTTCATGCGCCTTCGCCCGGCCCGGTCGTTATGCGGCCGGGCCGGGGCGCGACGCGGATAGCGCCCGCGCCGCCGCGTTACTTCAGCTTGACGCCCGGTACGAGATAACGCGCGCCGCCCGGCCTCAGGATCGGCGTGAGCGCCGCGAACGGCACATCGAGTTGCGGCCCGAGACAGGCGCCCATCGCGTGGCCGATTCCGGATACGACGAACGACAGCTTGCCGGGTGCGTCGAGTTCGAACGCCAGATACTCGGGGAACACGTCCGCGCACGACAGCGAGACGCCTTCGCCGTCCGTCACGTGCTCACCCCGTGCTGTCGTTGCGCGCAATCGCGTAATGAAACCCACCAGCGCGGGGCTCGTTGCCGGCTCCCCGTCCTTGCTCGTCGTAGCGGCGTCGATCACGCGATTCCAGTCGAGATACGCGCCACGCAGCAGGTCGAACGTGACCGGATCGTAGTGATTGTCCGGGTACGCGCCGCCGCAGAACAGGCTGCCCGATTCCACGATACCCAACACCGCGCGCGACAGCCACGTGACCGTTACGTGCTCGTCGTCGTCGTAACCGCCGAGCGTACCGGCTGCCGGCCCGTCGTCCGTATAGCGCGTCGCCGCGCATTCGAGCGCTGCGAGACTCATCTGCCAGTGCCGTTGTTCCAGCAGATGGTTGACCCGTGCCATCACGGCCGGATCGGGATGGCGGCTCAGCCGCGGATACGCGAGCACGGTGCGCGGGTCGCTCCACATCCTGTAGGCAACCAGGCCGTCGCCGATCTCGGCGCCCACCGGCCGTACGTGCCCGGCAAGCTTCAGCGTGGCATAGGGTGCGTGCTGCATGTCGATCTCCGCGCTGCGCGCGATGCCGCTGCCGACACCCCCCGCGGATACCGCGGTGATCGCTTCGACCGACCCGGGCGCAACCGCGTCGGGATCGTATTCAGCGACGCGCCGCAGCGTGAAGCTGCGCGTCTTGCCGGAGCGTGTGTCGGTCCAGCGGCCGCGATAGCCGGCCTTGTCCCGCGTGCCCTGCCACGTGGCCGCGGCATGATCGAAATCGGCTTGCCCGCGGAATCCCGACGCGTCGCGCGCGTCGTCCGGCAACTGCGTTCGCACGACCGGTTCGACCAGTTGCGCGGGCGTGCCGTGCAGCGGAATATCGACGCCGTGCTGCGCATAGAAGTAGCGGCCGGAGATCGAGCCGTCCGCAGCCGGGCGATCGTCGAGTTCCATCACGACGGCTCCGGCGCCTTGCAGCGTGCCTTCGTAGACCGTGCGCGGCGCGGCATGCGCGAAGCCTGCGTGCAGCGCGACCAGCACCCACGCGATCCGGATCAGCGGGCGCATCACCAGCGGCACCCGGTCTGTTCGGACGCGTCGACATCCAGCGCGCGGCCGAACGCGGTCTGCTTGCCGGTGCGCGCGTTGGTGTAGGTCATCGAATAGACCATCGCGCCCTGGGTCATCATTTCGTAGCGCCCGTTGACCTTGCCGCCGACCATTTCGACCCAGGTCGTCGTGTACTGGTGCGGACGGCTTTCGTCGAGCACCTCGTCCTCCTCGTGTTCGATCACCAGCGGCAGGGCCGTTTTCGACTGCGCGTACCGGACCATGCCGCCCGACCATTTGACCGCATCGTCATAGTAGGTGCGCATCTCGAAGCGCACGGGTTTGTCGCCGTCCGACCTGAAGCAGAACACGTCGGTGGATACCTTGGCGAGTGCCGGCAGCGACGCGCAAAGCAGCACGGCTGCGAAGATTTTTTTCATGGTGGCGTAAGGGAAACGGAGTGGCCAGTCAACCGACGCGGATCCGCGAAGCGCCCGCATCGACGAGGCGGAACAGCAGATCCTCGACGGCCGTTTCGGGCGCGGAGCCGAGATCCGCATGGACGCGCCAACCCTGTTCCGCGCGAACCGGTTCCGACAGGTAGTGAACGATCCCGTGCAGGCCGTCTTCGGCCGGCGTGTTCTCGTCGTCGGCGTCGAACCACGCGAAGAACCATGCCTTGAACGCGTCGGCCGCCGCGCTTTCGTCGAGACCGTCGGCCTCGATCGCGGCCCAGTCCCACACGAACGGGCGGATCGACACGGCTGCCGTGTCGAGATCGAACGCGAACGGCTCGAAATCGAGCTGCGTGGCGGAATCGACCATCGCCGGCTGGCCGGCCGATTCGCCTTCGGTCGCGATGACGTCGGCCCGGCACGGCAGCGCGAGCGGCCCTTCGGTGGCGAGCGTGCCGTCGGCACGCCGGTAGGCCGGTTCGGCGATCACGGCCGGTTGTGCGGCCGCCTTCGCGAGCAGGTCGGCATACGGTTGGCGAATGGCGCGGAGCAGTTCGGAGACGGTCATCGTGGCGTGTCGGCTGGGCAGGAAACGATCGGTCACAGGCAGGCGGTGCGCCGTGCGGCCGGCATCGCACGACGCGGCCGCTTCGGTACCCGACAGCCGTGATCGTACGGTACTTCCGCGAAACGAGGACAGTCGGCCGAACGGCCAGCGCGCCCCGCATCGTGCGGCGGCGCGTTTAGACGTTTACCTTCAAACAATGGAAAACGCCCGTCGAGCGCGTTCTCGATGTGCTTCAATTAATCCGGTTTGTACTCCTACTAAAACTACGAATTCAGAACAGGCCGGATCAATCTTTCACAGGAGACAGTCGATGGCACGGAAACGGTTTTGACGCGGCGCACACGATGGTCTGCAACACCGCCGAACTTCCTTCGATGAAAGCAGGTTATCCCAGGGGCCCCAACCATGTCCTCCAGACGTTTCAAGCTGGCCGCGGCAGCCGTATCCGCCGCGCTGGCGGTCGCCGCACCGCCGGCCAGCGCCGGCGCACCGGCCGTGTCCGATCCGTTCTATACCTACACCGGCACCACGCCGCTGGCATCGATTCCACCGGGCACGGTGCTCAAGATGCGCAACGTCACCTATCACGTGGCCGGCATTCCGACCGCGCTGACCGCGCAACAGTTGCTGTATCGCACCAATAACGCGCTGAACCAGCCTGTCGTGAACGTGACGTCGGTGATCCGGAGCCAGGTCAGCAACGGCCGGGCCATCTCGTACCAGTCGGCTTACGATTCGCTGAACCCGTACGACGAGCCGTCGCAGGTGATCGCCGGCGATCGCGACGTCACGAAGATCGTCAACGTCGGCACGCTGCTCTACAGCGCGGAATCGATTCCGCTGTCGACGCTGCTGCTGCTCGGCTACAACGTCATCGTGCCCGATACGGAGGGCCAGACGGCCGATTTCGCCGCCGGCCCCGAATACGGGATGACGACGCTCGATTCGATCCGCGCGGCGCTCAATACGCCGTCGACCGGCCTGAGTCCGTCGAGCAAGGTCGCGATGATCGGCTATTCCGGCGGCGCGATCGCGACGAACTGGGCCGCGCAGCTCGCGCCGAGCTATGCACCCGAGATCAACAGGCAGCTCGTCGGCGCGGCGGAAGGCGGTGTGCTGGTCGACCCCGCGCACAACCTGCGCTATGTCGACGGCAGCATCGTGTGGGGCGGCGTGGCCGCGGCCGCGCTGGCCGGGCTGTCGCGCGGCTACGGCTTCGACCTGACGCCCTATCTCAGCGATACCGGCGTCGCCGTGTTCAACGACATCCAGAGCCAGTCGCTCGCGTACATCCTGCCGAAATACACGGGGCTGCATTGGGGCACGCTGTTCAAGCCGCAATATGCGAACGACATCAACAGCATTCCCGCGTACGTGACGTATGCCAACAAGGTGAATGCCGGGCTGGCCGCATCGCCGACGATCCCGATGTTCATCGGCCAGGGCACGGCGGGCGCGCTGGACGGCACCTTCAGCAGCCAGGTGGGTGACGGCGTGATGCTCGCGTACGACGTGCGCGCCCTCGCGCAGAAGTTCTGCACCAGCGGCACGCCGGTCACGTACAACGAGTATCCGCTCGAGCATGCCGGGGCGATCGTGCCGTGGGTGGCCGGCATGCTGCCGTGGCTCTACGACCGTTTCAACGGGAAAGCCGCGCCGAGCAACTGCTGGCTGACGTCGCTGCTGCCGAGCAATTCGCTGGCGCCCGAGACGCTGCACTAGCCGCACCGTACTGCACCGCGAGGCGCATGGCCGGGCGACCCTTCACGGGTCGCTTTTTTCATTCCGGGATTGATCCCGATCGCGTCAACGCGGCCTTTGCCGCTCCCGGCCCTCCCGCCGGAACCCTTCGCCGCCCCGCCCGGGTGCCATAATCGAGCCTGCTCATCATTACAGACGTCCCCCGGAGAATCACCATGCAGAACCTCGACAATCCTTCCCACGATCGCGAGGTAGGCAGCGCCGACGCGACGCAGGACACCACGCGCATCGACGACGTCCGCATCGGCGCCGTGCGCCCGCTGATTTCGCCCGCGTTGCTGCTGGACGAGCTGCCGGTGCCGGCCGCCACGCAGACGCTCGTCGAGGACACGCGCCGCGCGATCGGCGACATCCTGCACGGCCGCGACGACCGGCTGCTGCTCGTCGTCGGCCCGTGCTCGATCCACGATCACGACCAGGCGCTCGACTACGCACGCCGGCTGAAGGCCGCCGCCGATGCGCTGAAGGACGACCTGCTGATCACGATGCGCGTCTACTTCGAGAAGCCGCGCACGACGGTCGGCTGGAAGGGCTACATCAACGACCCGCGCCTCGACGGCAGCTTCCGCATCAACGAAGGGCTGCGTGCCGCGCGGCAATTGCTGCTCGACATCAACGCACTGGGCCTGCCGGCGTCGACCGAATTCCTCGACCTGCTGAGCCCGCAGTACATCGCCGACCTGATCGCATGGGGCGCGATCGGCGCGCGCACGACCGAGAGCCAGAGCCACCGCCAGCTCGCGTCGGGCCTGAGCTGCCCGATCGGTTTCAAGAACGGCACCGACGGCGGCGTGCAGGTCGCGTCCGACGCGATCGTCGCGGCGGCCGCGAGCCACGCGTTCATGGGGATGACGAAGATGGGGATGGCCGCGATCTTCGAGACGCGCGGCAACGACGACGCGCACGTGATCCTGCGCGGCGGCAAGAACGGCCCGAACTACGACGCCGCGCATGTCGACGCATGCTGTGCGGTGCTGCGCAAGGCCGGGTTGCGCGAACAGGTGATGGTCGACTGCTCGCACGCGAACTCGAACAAGTCGCACGACCGCCAGATCGACGTCGCGCAGGATCTCGCGCGACAACTGTCGCAGGGCGAGCACCGGATCGTCGGCGTGATGGTCGAGAGCCATCTCGAGGCAGGGCGGCAGGACCTGAAGCCGGGCGTGCCGCTCAAGTACGGCGTATCGATCACGGATGCGTGCCTGAGCTGGACGCAGACGGAGCCGGTGCTCGACGTGCTGGCGGAGGCCGTGCGACATCGAAGGGTGTATTCGCGCAATGCGTGACGCGGACGATACCGGCATGACCGATTTCCCGTCCGACGCACCGGCTGTCCCGGGCGAACCCGCTGCTTCCGGCGGGGCGGCGACGGCGCCGCCCGGCAAGCTGTTCACGATGGCAGGCATAGGCTGGGCGGCGTTTCTCGGCTCGCCGCTCGCCGGCGGCATCCTGCTCGCGGCGAACGCGCGGCGTCTCGGCCACCGCGCGCTCGCGCAGCGGCAGATTCTCGTCACGGCACTCGTCACGCTCGTGTCGATCGTGCTTTACGCGGCGGTGGACATTCCGGAAACCTCGGCGGTGCCCCACGCGCTCGTGCATGCGGTCGTCATTGCCGGTCTCGCCGGGACGATCGTCTATGCACGGCACGCGCAGCGCGAGGCCGTCGACGCTCATCGGGCGGCCGGCGGTGCGCTGCAATCGAACTGGCGTGCGGCGGGCATCGGCCTGCTGACGCTGCTCGGCGTCTGGCTGTCGATTGCGACGGCGATCGTCGTGCTGGGTGTTGCGGGCGTGCTGAACTTCGACAACGACCTGCGGCTCGTGCGCGACTATCCGGCGCCCGCGGAACTGCGTCTGCCTGCGGGATGGCGGGTCGCGAACCAGCCGGAGGATCGGGGCGACGCGACCTACCGGATCCGGCGTTTCAGGTTCGGGCTGATCTCGGCCGGGATCGAGTTCGTCATCGGCGACAAGAGCGACGATGCCCTGTCGAGCCTCTGCGACGGGTGGGACGAGGGGGGCGGGGAAGGCGGCAGCGCGATCGAATCGTCGCACGCGGCAAACGAAACGATAGCCGGCAGGCCCGCACTGGCTTGCGAGCACAAGGAGGCGCTCGGCGATGCAATCGTCCACCAGGCCGTCGTGGCGACTGCCGGCGACACGAAGACCTGCGCGCTGATCTACACGGCGCGCGAGGAGAACTACGCGCGTTATCTGCCGGAGTTCGACCGCGTTCGCGATTCGCTGCGGTGTCCGTAATGTCGCCGTCGCGCGGGGCAGATGACGGGTGCTGCGTCATCGCGTCCGATGCAGCGTTGCTCGAGTGGCGCTAACATGGGCCGGTGCGATGTGTCGCGCGCGGGCCACAGGGCTTCGCGCGGCGCATGCACGGCGGCGGCTCGGCCGACCGCCGCGACCGACAACAATTCACCGGAGTGCACAACAGCATGGCTTTCTACAAAACCCTCATCGCAGCAACCGTCCTCGCCTCGAGCGTCAGCGCGCACGCGCAGATCGCGGGTGCGCAGCCGATCAGCGTCACCGTCGAGCAATCGCAGGCGCTGCTCGAAGGCTGGAGCGTGAAGAAGAGTGTGCTCGGCAAGGCCGTCTACAACGACGACAACCAGAAGGTCGGCACCGTGCGCGACCTGATCGTCGCGCCGGACGGCTCGGTGTCCGCGGCGATCGTGTCGGCCGGCGGCTTCCTCGGCGTGGCCGCGCACGACGTCGCGGTGCCGATCGCGTCGCTCGACGTCCGCAAGGGCAACATCTACCTGCCGGGCGCGACGAAGGAAGCGCTGAAGGCGACGCCGGCGTTCCAGTACGCGAAGGTGCCGTCGCCGCCGAAGCCGAAGAAGGTCGACGACAAGCACTGATCGTCGATTCGATGCATCGCCGCCCGGCGCGCACCGCGCCGGGCCCGGCGACCGCCGTTCGTCGATGGCCATGCGAGTCGGCGCAAGTCGGCGGGGGCTCGGCCTCGCATCATGGCTCCGGGCGAATTGCCTCGACGATCGATGCCGATGCAACTGCGCATCGCGCGCGGATCGGCGCGGTGCGCCGTCACACGCCGTGAATGCCGTGCATGCCGGCGATCAGATCGCCGGCTTCTCTTCGTCCACCCATACCCCGTCGAACCCGAACGAAACCGGCCCGCTCAGGAGCACGCTGCCGGTACCGTCCCATCGAACGGTGACGTCGCCGCCGTCGCAGGTCACCCGCACCGTATCGTCGAGCAGCCCGCGCCGGACGCCGTTGACGACCGCACCGCACGAACACGATCCCGAACCGAGCGGCACGCCGCCGCCGCGCTCCCAGATGCGCAGGCGAATATGCGTGCGATCGATGACCTGAACGAAATGGACGTTGGTTTTCTGCGGAAACAGCGGATGCGTTTCGATGGCGGAGCCGAGTGCCGCGACATCGATCGCGCGGAGATCGTCGACGAAGAACGTGCAATGCGGGTTGCCCATGTTGCAGGCGGCCGGCGCGCCGGGCAGCGGCAGCGCGAGGGTGTCGAGTGTGTCGGCGACCGGCACGTCCCGCCAGCCGGTGAGCGGCGTGCCCATCTCGACGGTGATCAGGCCGTTCGTCTCCCTCGAACACACGAGATAACCGCGGCGGGTCCGCAGCACGAGCGATGTCATGCCGGATTCCCGCATCAGCTTCCACGCGACGCCGCGCGTTGCGCTGCCGCAGGTGTCGAGCGGCGAGCCGTCGGCGTTCCAGAACGCGACGCGGGCCGCTGCGTCGTCGCAGTCCGACACGACGGCAAGCTGGTTGAAGCCGATGCCGCGGTGCCGGTCGCCCATGTGCCGCACGAGGTCGCGATCGATACGCGGCACGTGTTCCTGATCCTGACCGCGCAGGTCGACGATGACGAAGTCGTCGCCGTTTGCGTTCATCTTCTGAAATCCGATCGGCATGGCGGTTCCGGAATGGAGACAGGCGAACACTGTACGTGACTCGCCGTTCCCGATCAATCGCATGCCGGACCGGCGGTTCGCATGAATTTGCTCTTGTTGCTGCCGCGTCAACAGGGCGGCTGCGGGGTTTCCTTCCTTTGCGTTCCTGTCGGGCTGCATGGATGGGTGCCAGCGATCGCCGCATCGAGGGACGACGCCAGGACCTCGAGCGCCCATTCACATGATGGCTTTTTCGTTAAAACCGCCTCTATTCCGGCGGATTCGGTGATTTCATCCGGATTCGTCGGCGGCGCATCGCTCGACGCGTCGTTTCAGCCCCCGAATTTCGCGCGCTCCCCCAAGTATTCGACGTGCTGGCCGCCGCCACGCCGCCGAATCCGTGCAAGCCGCCGATCAGCCATACGGGAGCAGGCAATCTCGGCATCGGCATCGACGGATCGGTCACCGTTCCGAACAAATGCGACGTGTTGTCGAACGGCATCTTGCGCGTCGACCCGGGTCACTTCCCGGTGAGCCGGTTCGGTGCACCGAACGCGACGTCCACGCCGGTCGATTTCAGCATCTCGCTCAGCGATTGCGCGGCTTCCGCGAAGCCGACCCTCAGCTTCCACGACAAGGCCGCACAACCGAACGCGTACAAGACGCTGTTGTAGTCCAGCGCGCCGGCAGCCCGCGCGGTGGCGCAGGGTTTCAACCTCGTGACGACCGAGGCGTCGACCGGCGAGTGGATTGCCTATGGCGACCCGGTGAGTGCCAGGCAGTACCCGATGAAGCGCGTGGGCGACATGGCGACGATTCCGCTGCCCGCGCAAGACATCCGTACCGGCGCCGCCGAGTTGACGTTCACGATTCCGTGACGGTGGCGCGATTCGCGGGCCGTGCCCTGCGAGATGGGGATATGTCGATGCGATGCGGGATCACAGCATGCGTGTCAACACGCTGTTCTTCGACACGAAGTGATGCTTGAGCGCCGCGCCGGCATGCGCCGCCACCAGGGCCGCCAGCGTGTAGCAGGCAATCTTGTGGAGAACGAACCAGTGCTCCGTCACCGGCCCGGCCGAGAACGGCGTCTTCACGAACACCGTCCAGAACAGCCAGTATCCTTCGGGCACCATCAGGAAGCCGCTGACGAGCACCACGGCGATGAGCGCATAGATCAGCGAATGAACCAGATGCGCGACCGCACGTTGCTTTTCCGGAATCGACTGAATCTCCGGCGGCGCCTTGCGGAAGAACGACCAGAGATACCGCAGCGGAAACAGCGCGATCAGGCAGGTCGCGAGCGACATGTTGAGCGTCGACACGAAGCCCCAGATCGCCGGTTGCGTGATGAAGTGAAGCGAGATGCCGGCAACCATCGTGTAGAGAATGATGGCCGCGAAGATCCAGTGCATCGCACGGGAAAGCCGATCGTATCGGCCGGCCTGCGGCACCCGGTGCCGCGCCTGTGACAGGGAAACGGAAGACATGATTCAACATCCTTGATCGAGTGTCGATCGGTTGATCGACGTGATTTAAAGATGAGAATTATCTCGATCGTGCCGCAGGATGAAAAAGATCATGAACGATTTCTCAACGCGTGCGGTGTGCTCCCGTCACGGCCGCGCGGGCCGCGTTCGGCTGCGAACGGATCAGGTCCGCTCGAGCCGGTATCCGTAGTTGTAGATCGTCGTGATGACGAGCCCGTTCTTCGGCCGCAGCCCGAGACTCCTGCGCAGCTTGCTCACGTAGGTTGCCAACGTCGCGTCGTATTTCCGGTCGACGACGCCCCATACGTGCTTGATCATCATGTCCTTCGACACGATCCGGCCGACACTCTCGAACAGCATCAGCGCGAGATCGAATTCGCGCTGGGACAGTTCGACCGGCGCGCCGTCCACGGTGGCGACGTGCGTACCGGTGTCGAGCGCGAATTTCCCGACCTCGACGATCTTCGCCCGCTGCGTTTCCGGATAGTACTTCCGCGCCTGGGCGCTCACGCGCGCGATCAGTTCGCGTTCGCGCAGCGGCTTGACGAGATAATCGTCGGCGCCATTGTTGAGGCCGAACACGATGTCGTCCTCGCCGTCGTGCTGCGTCATCATGATGATCGGCAGCGCGTCGGCGAACGAATCGCGCGCCCAGCGCATCACGTCGATGCCCGACATGCCGGGCACGTCCCAGTCGAGCAGCAGCACGTCGACGCGCGTCGAGCGTACCAGTTCGACGAAGCTCTCGCCGTCGTGACGGACCTCGGTTTCGTAGCCGGCCTTCTCCAGCCAGCGGGCCACGACACCCGCCTGCGTCACGATGTCTTCCAGGATTGCAACGATCATGTTGTTTCCGCTTTCAGTGTGCGGCCCCGGTTGCCGGCGTGCCGGCTGCGTTTGCAGCACCGTCGCCGGGCGCCGGCGGCAGGTAAACGAAAATCCACTCGCCATACGTGTCGCGGTCGCCGAACGACTCGTAGCGGACCGGGAACCCCTGGCGTTTCAGCGGCCGGCCGGCCGCTTCGCTGAACACGCCCATGATGCCGCCGTCCGGCGCCTTCACGAGCCCCCATTGGGCCGACCCGGTCAGCGGGTCGGCATACAGGCGTCGCAAATGGCGCTGGGTCGGCAAGGTCCGCCGATCCTCCAGCAACGCGTCGAGCGACTCGGGATAGCGGTTTTGCCCCGCCGCGCCGTAGTAGCGTTCGATCGCCGCGCGATACTGGTCGCCGACGAACAGCAGCTCGGCTTCGCGGTCGCGTTGCTGAACGGTGCTCCAGATGCGCGTGGCCTCGGTCATCCCGAGGCCGAGCGCCGCGACGAGCATCAGCACGCCGAGATACGCGATGCCGCGTTGGGTGCGCGGGCGTTGCCGCAGGTTACCACGTCTCATAGCTGCTTCCGTCGAGCGCGCTTCCCTTTGCGCCGCTCTTGATGTCGGCCACGCCGCCGCTGTCGCCGGCCAGGGGGCGCCACGAATTGCGCTTGCCCGTCACCGGGTCGAGCGGCACTTCGCGCAGGTAGCGATTTTCGACGAGCGCCTCGAGCGAGGCCGGGTCGCGGCCGTGGTCGGCGCGATAATCGTCGATCGACTGGCGCAGCGTATTCAGGTTGTGGCGCAGCACGGTTTCCTTCGCGCGGTCGCCCTGCTTCAGATAGCCGGGCGCGACGAACGCGGTCAGCGCCGCGATGATCGCCATGACGACGAGCAGTTCGACGAGCGTGAAGCCGGCGGTGCGACGCGCACGTCTACCATTGGTTGTACGGGACGCCATTGATGCCCTCCTTGCGGTTGGTGGAACGGATGTCGAACACGTCCTCGCCCGACGAAAAGGATGCCGGATCGCTCGAGTAACTGCGCGTTTCCCACATCTCGTCGGGCGCCTTGCCGTCGCATTCGCACATCGGATCGGCGGGAATCTTGCGCAGGAAATACAGCCGCGCGCCGTTCGGGGAAGTCTTGTCCTCGACGCCCTCGACCAGCGTGCGCAGATCCGGCGGATAGCCGCTCGCGTCAGCGCTGTGCTCGATCCGTCCTTCGCCGGCCGCCGTCTTGTAGGCATCGAGCGCGGTACGGATGACGACCAGCGCGCGGCGCAGCTCGGTTTCGTCGGCGCGGCGCCTGGCGAGATCGGTCAGCGGCAAGGCGACGGTGGCGAGCAGCGCAAGCAGCGTCAGCGCGACCATCATCTCGATCAGCGTGAAGCCGCGCGCGCGGCGGCGCCGCGCGGCGCTCATGCGACGCTCCAGGGGCCGGGCAGCCGTCCGGGCGCGTCGGCGTGCAGGGTCGATCCGGGCACGGCGCCGCCGTTGATGGACGCCACGAACGACACCAGCGAGCCGATCAGCGAACGCACCATGGCCAGCAGCCCGCGCTTTTCGGTCGCGGGCGCCGCCACGTCGGCCGGCAGGTCCGCGGCCGCGACGACGACGGCCTCGGCCTTCGGCGGCGGCACGGCGCGGGTGGCCGAGGCGGGCTCGATCGCATGCGCGCGAGGCAGCGGCAACGCGGCCGCTTCCGCACGCACACGCATCATGCTGCCGCCTTTCATCGTGGGCTTGCCCGATACGGCCCCGGCTTCGCCCGACTCATCAGCCGGGGAGGCTTCAGCGCCCGGCGCGGCATCGACGGCCTCGTCCGGGCCCGGTTGCGCGGCAGGCGCGGCGTCCGCGGCGGGGGCCGCCGGTTCGATCGGCGCATCGAGATCCGGGGCGTTCGACGAAGCCGTCGTGGCCGATGCGGATTCGAGCGTCAGCGCCTCGGTCGTCACGCGCGACTCGGTCCCCGACAGGAACGTGGTGACGGCCGACGTCGGCAGGTCGAGATTGCGCTCGATGTGCGGGGTGATCAGCAGCACGATTTCCGAGCGCTCGTTGCTGCGGCCGTTCGAGCCGAACAGGCGGCCGACGACGGGCAGGCCCGACATGCCGGGCAGACCCGAGATGTTCTCGATCTCGTTGCGCTTGACGAGGCCGGCGAGGATCTGCGTTTCGCCGTTTCGCGCGGTCATCAGGGTTTCCGCATTGCGCGTCCCGAGCGAATAGGCGACGAGGCCGGTCTTGGTCGTTTCCTTCGACAGGATGCTGCTGACTTCCATGTTGACCTTCACGCTGACTTCGTCGTCGAGGCTGATGCGCGGCTCCACCTTCAGCATCAGGCCGACGTCCTGGTAGCTGACGGATTCCGTGACGACGCCGTTGGCGTTCGTGGTCGTGACGATCGGCACGCGTTCGCCGATCTTGATGTTGGCCTTCTCCATGTTGCGTACGCGGATCTTCGGATTCGCGAGCGTCTTGGTCTTGCCCTGCTTCTGCAGCATGTCGATCGCGAGCGACAGCGCGCCGGATTCGCTGGATACGCCGATCCGGTCGCGGTTCAGGCGCAGCAGGTCGCCGAGCGTCAGCGCCGCGCCCTCCGCGCCGCCGAGCGCGCCGAACTGCACGCGGCCCGGGTACTGGACGCCGAGATCGAGGCTGTCGTTCATGTTGACCTCCAGCACCTGCACGTCGAGCGTGACCTCGGACTGGGGGATGTCCAGCCCCATCACGACGCGCTCGGCCACCTGGATCGTTTCAGGCGTGTCGCGCAGGACGACCGCGTTGACGCGCTCGTCCACGTAGATGTCCTTCGGCTTGATCATCTGGCGCAGTGCCGCCATCACCGATTTCGCGTCCGCGTGCGACAGGAAGAAGGTGCGCAGCGCGAACTCGGTGTAGGTGCGGCTTTTCTCGGGCTGCGACGGATAGACGAGCAGCGTGTGCTTGTCGAGCACCTTCTTCTCGAGCTGGTTCGTGCGCAGCAGCAGGTTGATCGCATCCTCGGCGGTGGTGCGCTCGGCGAACAGCGTGGCGGGCTGGTTGGTATCGACGTCGCGGTCGAACACGAAGTTCACGCCGGACACGCGCGAGATCACGTCGAAGATGTTCGACATCGGTTGCTGCTTGAAATTGAGCGAAACCGGCTTGCGCAGCGCGTCGGACAGTTGCGGGCGCACGGGACGGCTCGCCTGCGACGCGCGCAGCAGCGCATCGCGCAGCCGCTTGGCTTCCGCGTGGTTCGGCTGTTCGGCAAGGATGCGCCGCGCGATCTCGAGGGCTTCCTGCGGTTGCTCGCCGCGGATGCGCTGTGCGCGCGACAGTTCGACCGCCATTTGCTGGCGGCGCTTGACCTGCTCGAGTTCCTGACGGGCGCGCAGATTGCCGGCGTCCTCGGCCAGCACGTTGTTCAGGTGATCGATCGCCGCGCTGTGGTTGCCCTGTGCGCTTTGCCGCTCGGCGGCCTTCAGCTCGGCGCGCACGTATTCCTGCCGCGTGAGTTCGAGGGAGGTGGCGATCCGGATGTCTTCCGGCGCGGCTTCCTTCTGCTGCTGGAGCGTGCCGAGGCGTTCGGCGGAGGTCCCGGCGGCGGCGGGCGGGCTGCCGGCCGGGAGGCTCGAGCATCCCGCCAGCGCCAGCGCCGAGGTCAGGAGCAATAAACTGATGGTTCGTTTCATCATGGTGTTCGGTAGAAGTTCGATTCGCAATTCAATGGGTCGGCGACGGCGGCGACAGCTCGATGTCCGAGCCGTTTCGGGTCATGACGACCGGACCTGTTTCGCCCAGCGTTTTCAGCCGGTAGCCGTCGGCGATCTCGCCGCCCGGCAATACGGCATCGCGGATGCCGCAGCGGCGTCCGCACAGCAGGAATGTCTTGCCGTCGCCTTCCAGCACGACGATGCGCTGCCCTTGCGTGCGCCATTCGCCGGCAATCTCGAACGGCATCGGCGGCGCGGCGGCGGCGTCGATCGGATCGCTCAGCGCCGGCGGCTCCGCCGCGGGCGGCTCGACAGAATCGGGCGTGCCGGGGGGCGCGTCTTCCGCGCCGAGCGACACCCAGCTTTGGGCCGGAAATACGTCGACGATGCGCGGCTGGCCGACGGGCTCGTGCGCCAGGCTGCCGCCGGAGGCGGCAACGGCCAGCGCCGCCGCGACGCGTATGAAGGTGAGGCGCATCATGCGTCGGGCCCCAGCAGGCTGACCCGCAGATCGACGTTGACGACGGGGCTGTTGATCTTTTCGCGCTCGATCGTGACGTTCTCGATACGCACCATCGGCTGGTTGGCGATTTTCCGCATCGCTTCGCGCAATCCGGCGTAGCTGCCGCTCAGCGCGATGCTGATCGTGAGCCGTCGCAGCTTGCCTTTCACCTCGGCCTCGCGCCGGTAGGTCGCGTGCTTCCGTTCGAGGCCGTTCTGCGACAGGATCTCGAACAGCGAATACGCCTGCTCGCGGCTGCGCAGCTGCTGGACGTCCTGCAGCGTCATGCCGCTGGCGCCGGCCTTCGGGCCGGGCTTGGGCAGCGCGGCCAGATCCTGGGCGAGCGCGCCGCGCGTTGCGTCGAGTCGCGCGACGTCCGGCTGGATGTAGAGCGCGTGCAGGCCGAGCAGGCCGACGACCGCGCCGGCCGCCAGCAGCCCGGGCACGCCGAGCTTGCGGGTCGCGACGTAGCGCCCCCAGCGCAACCGCGCAGCAAGCGCCGTTTTGTCGATTGCATTCAGGTGGGTCATGGATGTTCGATGCTCAGGCTGAAGTGAAAAATGGCCTTGCCGTCCTCGGTCTTCGTCCGATGCTGGAGCAGGCCGATCATGCGGTCCGGATGGCGGTCGTGCAGGCGGTCGACGAACAGGTAGATGTGCGACAGCTCCGCGGCACCGCCTTCGATGCGCGCCTCGCGGCCCGCCTTGTCCACCGTCAGCGACTTCAGCGCGATCTGCGGGGTCCATGCGTGCTCGATCCAGTCGACCACCGACAGGCCGGATCCCTTGTCGGTCATCGTCTGTTCGGCCAGCACGCGCTCGATGCGCCGCTGCTCGGGCGTCTTGGCCTTCTCCCGCCGCTGTTCGCGCTCGATGACGCGCTGACGCTGCTCGATGCGCTTCTCGACCTGCTCGACATCGTCACGCAGTGCTTCGACACGGTTCCATTCGCTGCCGGCGAAAAGCCCGGCCGCCAGCGCGCAGCACAGCGCGATGCCGGCCCACGGCGTCAGGCGCGTGCGCGGCGCGACGAAGTTCAGTTCCGACAGGCGCTTCATGCCGGATCCTCCGCCGTGACATCCATCGGTTCGACAGTGCGGCCCTCCGTCGGCGCGCACGCCGCGTCGCCATCGGCGAACATCGAGCCGTCGAAGCGGCATGCATGCGCGTCGCCGCCGGCCGGCTGCCCGGCGATCAACGCCGCCGCGGCGAACCAGTCGTCGGGGCGGTCGCCGGCGCGCGGCAACGTGACGATGTCGGCCCATTCGCCCGAACGCCGGAAAATGCACGTCACGACGTGCGGCTGGCGAAGCGCGAATTGGAAATCGTCGCCGACCAGCCGGGCGGCGTGCGAGGCGAGCGACGCCGACAGCGCGTCGCGGAAGCTGGCGAGCCGCCAGCCGGCCGCGCGGCTCGCGTCGACGAGCGCCGCGAGGAGTTCGTCGCAGGCCGCGACCGCGAGGCGCGCGCGGCCGTGCCGTTCGTCCTCGATGAGGATGCGCAACGCGCCGCGCTGCGCGCGCGCGGCGAACAGCATGCGGGCATACGCATCCCACGCGGCGTCCGACACCAGGCCTTCCTGCCAGGGCAGCACCACACCGTGCGACCACGGATGGCCGACGACGACGTGGAGGCGGTTGCGCATCGGCAGGCGCACTTTCGGCAGGCCGGCGAGCACCTGCGCGAGCGCGTCGGCCGGCCGGCCCTCGTGGGCGACGACGGCGAGCGGTGCACCGGCGCGCCGTGCGCGCCGGCTTTCATGCGCCCGGACGTGCAGCGTATCGGCGTCGATCAGCACGGTGACGTCATTCCAGAGCGATCGCACGCTGCACCTCCTGGAATGTCGTCATTCGTGCGCGCACCGCCGCCAGCCCCGCGTCGCGCATCGACTGGTAGTCGGGGCTCTCCGCGAGTGCGCGCGCGCGCTTCTCGATCGAGCGCTCGAGCAGGGCCGCCTTCAGCGGCGCATCCAGCGCAAGCACTTCGGCAAGCCCGATCCGGCCGTGATAGCCCGTGCCACGGCACGTGTCGCAGCCGGCGCCGGGCGCCACCTCGCGCCGAAGCACGTCGGGCGGCGCATCGGCCAGATCCGCGCCGCTCGTCGCCGGGGCGCCGCAGGTCGCGCAGATCCGTCGCACCAGTCGCTGCGATACGACGCCGTTGAGCGCCTCGAGAAAGGTCGACGGTTCCACGCCCATGTAGATGAAGCGGTCGATCACGCTGAATCCGTCGTTCGCGTGCACGGTCGACAGCACGCGGTGGCCGGTGAGTGCCGACTGCACCGCGATCGACGCGGTTTCCTCGTCGCGGATCTCGCCGACCATCACCGTGTCCGGATCGTGCCGCAGGATCGAACGCAGCCCGCGCGCGAAGGTGAGGCCCTTGCGCTCGTTGACCGGAATCTGCAGCACGCCCTTCAGCTCGTATTCGACCGGATCCTCGATCGTGATGATCTTGTCGTCGCCCGTGTTCACCTCCGACAGCACGGCATAAAGCGTCGTCGACTTGCCGCTTCCGGTCGGCCCCGTCACGAGCATGAGCCCGTAGGGGCGATGGGCGAGCGCACGCACGCGGCGGGCGGTCGACGCGTCGAAGCCGAGCACGTCGAGGCTCACGCTGTCGCCGCGTTGCGACTTGTCGAGCACGCGCATCACCGCGTTCTCGCCGTAGGTGCCGGGGATGATGGAGACGCGGAAATCGATTTCGCGCCCCTGCATCACGATCTTGAAGCGGCCGTCCTGCGGCACGCGTTTTTCCGCGATGTCGAGGGCCGCGAGCACCTTGAGCCGCGACATCGTCTGCGTGGCGACTTCGATGCCGGGAATGTGGCGGATCGACTGCAGGACTCCGTCGATCCGGTAGCGGATCGCCAGGCCGTCCGCCGCCGATTCGAGGTGAATGTCGCTCGCGCGGCTCTGCAGTGCGTCGTACAGCGTCGAGTTGACCAGCCGGATGATCGGGCTTTCGTCCCGGGCGATGCTGGCGAGCGAAATCGATTCGGTCACGCGCGCGAGCGTGTCGCCCGATGCGTCGATCGTCACGTCGTCCATCGCGCGTTCGTTCGATTCGAGATCGCCGAGCAGGCGCTCGACTTCGCCGGGGGTGCTCATCGCGAGACTGACCGGCCGGGCGCCGACGCGCGAGAGCAGTTCGTCGCGCACGGTGCGCGCGAGCGGATCGGCGACGACGATGCACGGTGCACCGTTGTGCTCGATCGGCAGCGCGCGCAGCGCCAGCGCGTCGTGCAGCGGCAACAGGTCGAAATGCGTCGGCGCGGCGCGCAGCGTGTCGGCGTCGATCGGATCGATGCCGAGGCAGGCCGCCACTTCGTCGAGACACGTCGCGTCGGCGCGCATCAGGTCGTTGACGTACTGTGCGAAATCGATGCCGGACGCCTCGCTTTCCGCGTGCCAGCGTTGAATCAGGTGTTGCTTAGTCATCTTGAATTCTCCAGTTGGGAAGCGGGAAGGCGGGCACCTGGCCGACCGGGACCGCTATCCGACGCTGCCGGCCAATTCGAAGATCGGCATGTACAGCAGCAGGACCACCGCGCCGACCGTTGCGCCGACCGCGAGCATCAGCACCGGTTCGAAAACCTTGCTGATCATTTCGATCGACCGGTCGAGCGCGCCGTCGTGAAACTGCGCGATGTGCTCGCACATCCCGCCCAGGTCGCCGCTCTGTTCGCCGACGCGCAGCAGCCGCTCGGCGACGGAGGTCGTCAGTGCATGGGCCGCGAAGACGGTCGATACCGATCGTCCGGCACGCAGCTCGGTCAGCGCGGCCGCGAGGCGTGCGCCGAAATGCGCGGGCAGCACCTTGCCGGACAACTCCAGCGCGTCGATCACGGGCGTGCCGCCCGCGATCAGGAGTCCGACGGTTCGATAGAACCGGGTCAGGGCGAACAGCGCACAAACGTCGCGCACCTTCGGCGCCCGCCACATCAGCCGCTGCGCCGCGCGCTTCGCGGCGGCCGAGCGCACCGCCAGCCCCGTGCCGACGGCCGCCGCGGCGACCGTCATGCCGACCGCCGCGCCGTTCTCGCGCAACAGGGTCGCCCACCAGAGCATCACCTGCGCGGTCGGCGGCAGCGTGGTCAGCGACTCGAACACCACCGCGAAGCGCGGAATCACGAAAAAGGCCATGAACAGCAGGATCGCGATGCCGACGCCGATCACGACCGCCGGATAAATCAGCGCGCCGGTGACCCGCTTGCGGATCTGCTCGATCCGCACTTCGTATTGCTGATAGCGCTTCAGTACTGCGGGCAACTGGCCGCTGTCTTCCGACGACGCGATCGTCGCGACGAGCAGCCCCGGAAAGACGTCGGGCTGTTGCGCAAGCGCCGCGGATAACGGCTGCCCCTGATACATCACCGACAGGATCCGGTCGATCACCTGCTTCGACGCCTTGCCGGCATCGTTCTTGTCGCGCAGCGCCTCGAGCGCTTCGATCAGCACGAGGCCCGCATCGAGCAGCGTCGACAGTTCCTGGAGGAACAGCGCGAGCGCAAATTTCGGCGCGCGCTTGCGGCTGACCAGGCGTGCGCGGCGAATGTCGAGCGCGACACCGCCTTGAGCCGTGATCCGGGCCCGCACGTCCGCTTCGCTCGCTGCTTCGATCGTCTGCAGGGCGACCTTGCCGTCGGCAAGCACCCGAACCTGAAACGATTGCATGGCTACCTCCGCCATTCGTCGAGCAACGCCAGGCTGGCGGCGCGATCGCGGGTCAGCGTCTGGTACTCGCGCCAGACCTTGGTTGCATACGACTTGCGCACCGGTTCGCGCTTCTCCGACGATCCGGCGTTGTAGGCGCCGACGGCATTCCATGTGTAGCCGTGCCGTTCGATGAAGCCGGCGAGAATCGACGCGCCGGCGTCGATCGACGTACAGGGCTCGCTGATCAGGCGCTTGTGCGTGACGCCTGTCTTGATCAATCGCGGCAGGTGCGAGCTGTTGATCTGCATCAGCCCGATGTCGTAGGTGCCGTTGCGGTTGTAATTGATCGCGCGGGGATTCAGCGACGATTCCACTTTCGCGATCGCGACGAGCAGGAGCGGATCGATACCGTGCCGCTCGGCTGCCTGGGTAAAGCAATCCTTGGCTGCGGCACCGGACGCGCAGACGGCGATCGCCGCCGCGACGGTCCAGCGACGCAGGCCCTTACATGCCGTAGACGAGGTCCGCATCGTTGCCGCTCCCTCCGACACGACCGTCCCGACCGAGCGACACGATCTCCGCCTCGCCGTCGCGGCCCGGCACGTTCCACTGATAGGCGCGGCCCCAGCCGTCCTTCGGCACGGCCTTCGCGAGATAGGGGCCATTCCACCCGTCGGTGTTCTGCGGCTGCTTGACCAGCGAATCGAGCCCTTCGTCGGCGCTCGGATAGCGGCCCGTGTCGAGCCTGAACTGCGTGACCGCGTCGCCGAGCGTCTTCATCTGCGATTCGGTCGAGCGAACCTTCGCCTTGTCGACCTGCGAGAAGAGTTTCGGGCCGACATAACCTGCCAGCAGCGCGATGATCAGCAGCACCACCAGCAATTCGAGCAAGGTGAAGCCACGCTGGCCTCGTTTTTTTGTCCATTTCGGATAGTTCGATTTCACGTTGTATGCCCTCGGTTGAAGTTCCGACGCGATTCGCGGGTCGGAGTGTCGTCGTATTGCGGACGACTGATGAATGGCGCGCTGTGGGGAAGGGGCTTGTCCGAGCCCGGGCGCCGCTTGATGACGTCATTTTGCAAACGCGACGCAGGCGCGGCAATTTTCATGAAGGATGTCTCAACAAACTTCGAAACGCGCCGCGCATGCGCCCGTCGAGGACGGGCGAGCCGCACGCCAACGGCGTGCGGCTCGCGGGATTCATGCTGGAATCCTTACTTGCTGCATGCGCCGAGATCCTTCCAGACCTTGCCGGTGTGATCGCCGCCGGTCGTCGCGGGCGAGCCCGGTACGTCGTTCTGGGTCCACCAGCGCGCCTCGTAGGTGCGGCCGTCGTGCTGCACCTTCGCGCCGCCCGTATAGGCCGTGCCCTGCTTCCACGCGGCCTGGCACTGCGCGCCTTCGCCGCCGCCCGTGCCGCCGGTCAGCTTGAACGTGACGGTTTCCTGCTTCAGCGTGCCGCCTTCGATCTGCGACGTCGCCACGGCGGTGTGCGCGCCGGCCTTCGCATTCGCGATGTCGACGCTCAGGTCACCCTGCATCCGCATCGTTGCCGACTTCGAGCCGACCAGCGAATTGGCCGCGTCGTACACCTTCATCGTGACGCTGGTGTCCTTCGCGTGATTGAACTTCAAGAAGAACTTCGCGGTGGCCTTGCCGTTCTCGATCTTGAATTCGGGGTTGCTCGTGACGCTGAAACCTTCGTCGATGCCCGATTCCGGCTTCTTCTCGACCGTCGTCTCCGTGCGCACGATGCCGCTGCCGCTCTTGGCGAACACGCTGTTCGCGCCCAGCCCCGGCTCGATACGCCCGTCGCGCTCGATGCCTGCCAGCAGGCTGGCCGACTGCACGCGGTTGATTTCCTTCGCGAGCAGCATCGGCCACATGTTGCGTTCGCCCTGTTCGGCCGTGCCGATCGTGACGGTCGTCTTCATCGACGGCACTTCACCGCCCGACTTGAACACGCGGTTCATGACCTTGTCGCCGGCCTTCAGGTCGACGGTCGGCGCGATGGTGCCGACGGACGACCAGCTCGGCTTGCCCGGGTCGGTCGGGCCGCCGTCCGCCTTGATGTTGAGGTCGGCCACGTTGTAGAACATGCCGGCCGTGTCGCCGACGTGCCACGTGCTCAGCATCACGTGATGCCCGGTGCGGTCCGACGGAATCGTGCAGTTGTGCGGCCCGATCGCGTCGGCCTTCTGCATGCCGCCGTCGACCGTGCAGAACGGTGTCAGGTCGAACTGGTCGCGCGTCAGCGGCAGGTTCGGGTTCCAGCCCTGCTTCGTCAGGTAGTACTTGAAGTTCTTCGTCACGTGCGGCGCGGTGAACGTCCAGTTGAACTGGTGCGCGCCCGGCTTGATGTCGTTGGCTTTCCAGCGGTCGACGGATTGCTCGTTGAGTTCGCTGAACTGCACGACGCCGCCGCTTGCGATCTGTCCGTCGGGCGCACCGGCCTGAGGGAAGCCCTGCTTGCCTTCGACGCTTTGCGGTTCCCATGTGACCGAGCCGCAGTTGAAGTTTTGCGCCGGGCCCTGCTTCGAGCTGCACATCAGGTTGCGCGACGGCGGATCGGAGAGGTAGCCGTGCGCGAACGCATGTTGCGCGAAGAACATGGATGCGCATGCGACCAGCGGCGAAAGTTTGAAGAGCGTTCGGCTCGCGGTGTGTTTGTTCATGGTGTGTAGGAGATGGATCGTATCTGTCGGTACTGCTTTCGAAAGAGCGGTTGATCGAAGCCGGCACGGTGCCCGGCGTTTGCGCGTCGTGCATCGAGCGGGATGCGACACGGGTTGCAGTTTCCGCGAGCGCGGCGGGGGCGGGAATCTTCCTGAACGATTCATCAAGAATCCGGCTTCCGGCTTCCGGCTTCCGGCTTCCGGCTTCCGGCTTCCGAAACGCCGGCATTTCTTGAGACATCCTTGAGATTGATTGGCACGGGGCGGCGGGGAAAAAACAATGCGACGGTCGATTCAGACACTCTTTCAATTTCTCAAGGACGATCCTCAAATTGCGCCTGAATAAACTCAACCTCAACCCGTCGCGTACCGGCGGTGCATCCGGCCGCACCCAGACGCTTGCATTCGCGACGATCGCCACGGCCAGCGCGCTGTGTTTCGCGAACGCCGCGTTCGCCGCCCCCGGCAAGCCCAGTCTCAAGCAATACGAAATCACGTCGAAGCCGCACGGTTTCGTCGAGATCGATCTGCAGAAAGCGGGCACCGCGCCCTACAAGGACCTCATCAAGCTCAACAAGAAGGTCGACGTGCCGTTGCCGTTCGACATCTGGAGCAACGGAACCGCGGTGAAGGCGGTCGCGGTGGTCGACGGCACGGTCGATGCCGCGTCGGAACTCAAGCTGACGCCTGGCGGCACCCAGAGCGGCACCGTCGTCGCCAACGTCAAGACGCCGGGCGTGAAGAAGATGCAGGTTCGGGTGATCGACGCGAACGGCGCGTCGACGGACAGCGCGCCGATCGACGTGGTCGTGTTCGACACGATTCCGGAACTGGCCGATACGCTGCCCGACAACGCGAGCAAGGCGCACAAGCGTTTCAAGAACACGTCCGGCTCGGTGGTCGGCACCTACTTCGCGACGTGGTCGGTCTACGACCGCAAGTTCAACGTCGACAACGTGCCGGTCGAGAACCTCACGCACATGCTGTACGGCTTCGTGCCGATCTGCGGCGGAGCGAACATCAACGCGTCGCTCGCGCGCGACGTACCGAATTCGTTCCGCGCACTGCAGCAGACGTGCGCGGGGCTGCCCGACTTCAGCGTGGCGATCCACGATACGTGGGGCGAGATGGGCATGACGCTGCCCGGCCAGACCGCGAACTCGAAGCTCAAGGGCGTGCTTGGCCAGATGATGGCCGCGAAGAAACGCAATCCCGACCTCAAGATCCTGCCGTCGATCGGCGGCTGGACGCTGTCCGATCCGTTCTTCCAGCTGCACGACCCGGCCAAGCGCAAGGTGTTCGTCGATTCGACCGAGCAGTTGCTGCGCACCTGGAAGTTCTTCGACGGTGTCGACATCGACTGGGAATTCCCGGGCGGCAAGGGCGCGAACGGCGCGATCGGCAATCCGCAGACGGACGGCGCGCTGTATGTGACGCTGATGAAGGAACTGCGGCAGATGCTCGACCGCGTGTCGGCGGACACCGGCAAGACCTACGAGCTGACGTCGGCGATCGGCGCGGGCAAGGACAAGATCGACGTGGTGAACTACAAGGAAGCCACGAAGTACATGGACTACATCTTCGACATGACGTACGACTACTACGGTGCGTTCAGCCTGACGGAGCTGGGTCACCAGACGGCACTGCACGCGCCCGCGTGGAAACCGGACACCAAGTACACGACCGACAACTCGATCAAGGCGCTGCTTGCGCAGGGCGTCGATCCGAAGAAGCTCGTCGTCGGCGCGGCGGCATACGCCCGCGGCTGGAACGGCGTGTCGGGCTATACCGACGGCAATCCGTTCACCGGCACCGCGAAGGGGCCGCACAAGGGGCAGTGGGAAGCCGGCATTCTCGACTACAAGAAGCTCAAGGCGGAGATGATCGGCCCGAACAACGCGGGCATCAACGGCTACGAGTACCACTACGACCAGACGGCCGAGGCGCCGTACGTGTTCAACAAGAGCACCGGTGAACTCCTCACGTTCGACGATCCGCGCTCGGTGAACGCGAAGGGCGACTACGTGCGCAAGCAGCAGCTCGGCGGGATGTTCTCGTGGGAAATCGACGCGGACAACGGCGACATCCTGAACGCGATGCACGAAGGTCTCGGCCACGGCGACGGCGGAAGCGGCGCGGAGAATCGTCCGCCGCTCGCGAACGCGGGCACGGCCATGACGGTCACCGGGCCGCAGACGGTGACGCTCGACGCGTCGAAGTCGCGCGATCCCGACGGCGACAAGCTGACCTTCAAGTGGGAACAGATCGGCGGCGATCCACTGAAGATCGGCAGTCCGGACAGTGCGAAGGCGACGGTCGACGTGCCGGCGGTCAAGCAGGACACCCGCTACACGTTCCGTGTGACGGTGACCGACCCGGCCGGGCTGAAGGATGCCGCGCAGGTCGTCGTGACCGCGCAGGCCGAAGCGTCGGTCGAGCCGCCGCCGGCCGAAAACCGTCCGCCGGTCGCGCGACTCAGCGGTCCGGCGCAGGCGGAAGGCGGTCAGGCCGTGGCCCTGTCGGCCGAGAAATCGACCGATCCGGACGGCGACAAGCTGACGTTCCAGTGGACGGCGCCGTCGGGCATCGACGCGCAGCCTTCCGGCGCGACGCTGCGCTTCACCGCGCCGAAGCTTGCGAAGGACCAGTCGTTCACGTTCTCGGTCAAGGTCGGCGACGGCAAGCTGTCGTCCACCGCGCAGCACACGGTGCTCGTGAAGGCGACGGAGACGGGCGGCGGCAACGGTGGTGGCGGCAACGGTGGCGAAGGCGGCCAGTACCCGGCTTACAAGGCCGGTACGCAGTACAAGGCCGGCGACGTCGTGTCGAACCAGGGCAAGCTGTACCAGTGCAAGCCGTTCCCGTACAGCGGCTGGTGCTCGGGTGCACCGGCGGCCTACGAACCGGGCAAGGGCACCGCGTGGAGCGATGCGTGGACGGTCTTCGGCAACGGTGAAGGCGGCGGCAACGGTGGCAATGGCGGCAACGGTGAAGGCGGCGGCAACGGCGGCAACGGCGGCAACGGCGAAGGCGGTGGCAACGGTGGCAACGGCGGCGGCGAAAGCGGCGGCAACCATCCGCAGTACAAGGAAGGCACCAAGTACGGCGCCGGCGACATCGTGTCGAACAACGGCAAGCTGTACCGATGCAAGCCGTTCCCGTACACCAACTGGTGCTCGATGGCTGCCTGGGCATACGAGCCCGGCAAGGGCACCGCGTGGGATCAGGCCTGGGAGGAACACAAGGACTGACGCACACTCCCCGGTTCCGCCGGGCCGCGGCGCAAGCCCGGGCCGGCGCCGAACCCGTATCCTCGAACCGGCATCGACCGATGCCGGCCTCGCCCCCGCCTCGTGCGGGGGTTTTTGTTTTTGGCGGCCGCCGGGCCGCTATGCGGCGGCGTCCGCGCCCGCGCGCGTCATCGGCAAGTGCACGGTGAAGCGGCTGCCTTGCCGTGGCGCCGACGTCACGTCGATCGATCCGCCGTGGCGCTCGACGACCGTCTTGACGAACGGCAGCCCGAGCCCGACGCCGCCGCTTGCATCGCGATACGTGCCGTTCACCTGGAAGAACGGCTCGAACAGCCGCGGCATCGCCTCGGCCGGGATGCCGATGCCGTTGTCCGCCACGGCGATGGAGACGTGGCGCTCGTCGGAGGTGATCCACACGTCGACGACCGTGCCTTCGTCCGAATACTTGATCGCGTTGTCGAGCAGGTTGGTCAGCGCGCGGAGCAGCATGTCGCGATTGCCGAGCACGAACGCTTCGTCGCCGTCTTCATGCGGACCCTCGACGCGAATCCGCTTCGCGCCCGCACTGTGCCAGACCTGATCGACCGCTTCCATCGCCAGGTCGCTCGCGGACACCGGTATGTAGGCGCTCTGGTCGAGATGCTCCGCGCGCGAGAGCTGGGTGAAATCCTGCGCGACGCGCAAGCTGTAGTCGACGAGCCTGTGCAGGTCCGCGAGGAAATCGGGATCGGTCGAACCGTTGCTGACGCTGTGCTGCTCGAGCAGCGACAGCACGGTCGAGAGCGGATTGCGAAGATCGTGCGCCATGTGGCGCAGTGTCATGCGGTCGCTTTCGACCGCCGCCGTGATGTTGTGGATGTCGACGAGGCAGATCATGCTGGCCGTGGAGCGATGAGGATCGCCGTCGCCGAACGGCGTCACCATCATCATGTGCGTGCGCGCATTCAGCGTGAGTTCGGCCGAGTGGATCCGCCCGGTTTTCTTCGCGGCGAGGATTTTGTCGTAGGCGATGCCGATCACCTGCCGGGCGGCCGCATCGCTGTCGACGTCGATCGATTTCAGCATCGCGTTGCCACGTTCGTTGCACATCAGCAGGCTGCCGTCCTGTTCGACGAAGATGGGATAAGGCAGCGTATGGATCACTTCGACGTAGGTCGACTGCCATTCGCGGATGAGCGACATCGCCTGCGCGACATCGTCCGTCGGCGCCGCATCGTCGGCGTCGCCCGTTTTCGCAAGGCCCGCGAACGCATGCCGGCCCGCCAGCCCGCGCAACCCGCGGTATTCCTTCATCAGCGCGGCGCGCAGGCTGCCTGCCCGCCGCCAGCCGCAGACGGCGAAGATCGTCACGCACACGGCAAGCAACGGCCCGACCGGTGTCCAGTATGCGCCGTACACGAGCAGCGCCGTTTCGCCGGCGACGTAGGCAGCCAGCCACGCCAGCGCGAATCCGTACATGCGCCGGCCCGGCACGAACAAGCAGATCAGCAGCATGCCGATCGCGACCGCCACGCTGACGACCAGCTGGATCCCGGCCGGCACGCGCCGCATCAGGTGGCCGTCGAGCAACGCTTCGGTGGCGAGCGCATCGACCTCGACACGCCGCACCCTGCCGCCGCTTCTCGTCGACAGATAGAACACGCCCGTCATCTCGGACATCCCGTCGCCGATGAACACGATGCGGCCGTGCCATGCCGACGCGGGCACGCGGCCCTTCAGCACGTCGACGAACGAGTAGCTCGCGAGGTCGAAGCGCAACGGAAGGCCCAGCAGGATCGTGCCGTCTTCGACTCTTCCCATCCGGGTGACATGCGGCTGCACGTGGCGACGCACGTCGCTGTCCGACAGCGGCACGTTGGCGACGCGGATCGCCTGCAGACCGACATGAGGAATTTCGTCGCCGCTGCTGCTTTTGACATAGGGCACGATGCCCTGCACCAGATGGTCGCTGCTCAGCACGACGCTGCGCTGGCCGATCGCCGCGGCCGCTTCCCGCAGCGACCGCGCCGGCAGGATCACGGTATCGGCCCTGTTGTGAACCGGCGACATCTGGGCGGGCAATACCACGCGGCCGTGCCTCGCGATCGCGGCCGCCAGCAACCCGTCGTCCTGCGCCGGCGAGATCATCGTCATGTCGAGGACGACGCTCGACGCGCCGGCGACGCGATCCAGCACCCCCGCATAGGCCGTGCGCGTGTAGCTCCCTCTGTCGCCCAGTTCGGCGAGCGTCTTCTTGTCGACCATGATCACCGCGACCTTGTCGCGCGGCCCGCGATCGATGCCGGATGAAACGACGTGCCAGTAGAGTCGATCCACGGGCGAGAGCAGCGTCTCGACCGCGGCGGTGCAGCTCAGTGCCGCCAGCGCGGCGACGCCGGTCAGCAGCAGCCATGTGGACGGGCGTGCCGACGCTGCGATTCCCGGAACCTGGCGGAGCCTGTCGAGCATAGGGCGGCGTTTCCCCGAACAAGATGTTGTTGGATGTCGACCGGGATGCTGCAGCGCCGGGCGCCCCGGGCAAACGATGCTTGCCGGTTGGCGCCATGCGGGTTTTCCCGTCGGGAGAGTCTAGCGTTGTTTTTGCCGCTCCGGAGCATGCGGCGGATCGAAATCGTTCCGGAACGGAACCGGCGGCGCCGGTCGACGCGTTGAGAATGAGTTGAGGTTGTTTGAGCGGGGAGCGGGGCGCCGGAACAATGGGGACTCCTTTCAATGCGCGCCGCTTGCGCCGAATGTTATCCCATGATCGTGAAGCCTCTTAACCAGACTCTCGCGCTGACAGCCCTGTCAGCGGCCATCGCAGCCCTGCTGATACCGTCAGGCGCATCCGCCGCCCCCGCCTACGAGCCCATCAAGCACTACCAGGACGGTGTCGAGCAATGCCTCGCGTGGCAGCCGGGCAGCGCCGATCCCGTCGTCTCGGCCTGCGACGGCGCCGCCGCGCAGGACTGGGCGTTCGTGCCGAGCGGGGGGTATTACCAGATCCGCAATGCCGGGGCCACGCAGGCGCGCGGCCAGGACATGTGCCTGCGCACCCAGGCCGGCAATACCGGCATGGGCGGCGTGTCGATCGATGCGTGTGCCGGCGGCGACGCGAAGACGTCCCAGTGGCGCTTCGAGACGGGGCCGGCCGGCCGTCTTGGCATGCTGAACGCGTACCGGATCTCGACGGGGCGGGACGAAGTGCTCGCGATCCGGGCCGGGAGCCAGGGTGTCGCGATGCAGTTCGCCCGCGGCGAGGCATCGGCGGCGTGGGTGTCGGCGGCGACGATTGCGCTGCCGCAGCGCCCGCTGATGGGCGGCAAGACGGCGCTGGTATTGACCGCGCGCTTCAGCGACGCCACGGCGAACGATCCCGAGATCATCCGCAAGGCCGTGTTCGGCAACGGCGACGACTATTCGTCGCTGCGCCGCTATATCGAAGTGGCGTCCCACGGCAAGGCCACGCTGAGCGGGACGGTGCTCGGCGACGTCGACCTGGGCGCCCGCCCGGCGACCTGCAGCTCGGGCGCGTTGCTCGACTCGGCCCGCAAGGCCGCGCTGGCGCAGGGCACGGATCCGGCGCGATTCGACTACCTGCTCGTCGATTTCTCGAAGCTCGGCAGCTGCAACTGGGCGGGGCTGGCGGCGAAGCCGGGCAACTGGATCCTGTCGAACGGCAATGGCCACGGATACTGGATGTGGACACACGAATACGGTCATTCGCTCGGCGCGTCCCACCCCGATTCGCTGATCAACTGCCCGACCGTCGGCGGCACGGTGCAGGTGGGTGCCGCGTGCCGCACGGGCAAGGTCGACGATCCGTCCGACACCGTCGGCGGCGGCGGCCGTCGCCTTTATCCCGGCAGCTACCAGTTGTTCTCCGGCTGGCTCGATCAAGCCCAGGTGCCGGAAATTCGCGCGTCCGGCACCTACCGGCTGATGCCGCTGTTCGGCGACCAGGCGGGTGCGAAAGGCTATCGCATCGCGCGCAGCGACGGCACGCAGCTGTGGCTCGAATTCCGGCAGCCGCTGCGCGGTTTCGACGACTGGAAGGCGGACGATCCGTTCGTCAACGGCGTGATCGTGAGGAGCGTCAGGTATCAGGGTAGTACGCTGCAGAATACGCTGGTGGATACGACGCCCGGCAGCGCGGGCGGCATGAAGGATGCCCCGCTGATGCCGGGTCACGCGCTGCACGACACGCTGTCCGGCAAGATCGTCACGGTGAACTCGGTCGGGCCGGACGGCGCCGTGGTCACCGTGAAGAACGATGGCGTGCTGCTGCCGGAGGCCGCCATCACGGGGCCCGCGCAAGCCGATGCGAACACGACGGTCACGTTGTCCGGCGACGCATCGGTCGGCGATCGTCTGCAATACCGGTGGAACGCGCCGGCCGGCGTTGCGCTGGAGCAGAACGGCAGCAGTGCGAGCGTGGTCGTCCCGCCGGCCGACCGGGATCGCGAGTACGCGTTCGGGCTGACCGTGATCAACGGCAACGGGTATGCGGCCAGCACGACGCACGTGCTCAAGGTGAAGGCGCAGGAGGCGATTGCGCCACCGGGCGCGTCGATCGCCGGCCCGACACGGGCCGTGGGCGGCGAACGCGTCACGCTGTCGAGCGCGCAATCGACCGGAAAGGGCCTGTCGTATGCGTGGACGAGCCCGCCCGGCGTGCAGCTGAGCCAGCAGGGAGCGACGGCGAGCTTCGTCGCGCCGAAGGCCGGGAGCGAGCGCGGATATGACTTCCGCGTGACGGTGACCGATGTGCTGAACCGCCAGTCCGTGGCCACGCACCGTGTGACGGTCCAGGCCGATGCCGGCGAGGCGATCGAGTCATGGGATCCGAGGCGGACCTACGCCGCCCCTTGCCAGAAGGTCGCGTACGCGGGCAAGCATTGGATGAACGGCTGGTGGGTGCTGGGCGACGTGCCCGGCCAGGGCGGCGAATGGGGCCCGTGGCGCGAATTCGAGGCGGCCAACATGCATGCGCAGTGCAAGGTCAAATGATCGAGGGCGCGCGCCGGACGGGCGGCGAAGCACCCGTCCGGCTGCCGCGCACGGTTCGGCCGGCACGCGGTTCTACGTAATTCTACGTAGCTCCGCATACGTAGTTAACCGCTTGTAAGCCTCCCCGGTCACACGGAATACTACGGCCCATCGCCGCGGCCTTTGCGAGACCGCGGCACGACGCATCGACGTCACGCGGGTTCGGCGCCTCGCCGCATCCACTCAAAAACACATTGGAGACCAGGAGACGCCATGAATCGGGCTTCCAGTACCCTGCTCTGGATTGCGGTCGCGCTGCTCGGCGCGTTCGCGTTCGGCACGATCGCACTCGCACACGGCGAGCGCGTCAGTGCCCTCTGGATCGTGATCGCCGCAGTCTGCGTGTATCTGATCGCGTATCGCTTCTACAGCCGTTTCATCGCCAGCAAGGTCATGCAGCTCGACGGGCTGCGGATGACGC